>ENA-ORRL01000064-ORRL01000064.1-human-gut-metagenome-genome-assembly--contig:-NODE-64-length-123212-cov-5.424945_pt1 | contig 123212 bp, 165 predicted proteins | sample MGYA00242175_ERZ509134 | MGnify/ENA primary metagenome ERZ509134 (study PRJEB26280, sample SAMEA2338660) | human gut metagenome | biome: human gut; feature: human-associated habitat; material: faeces... | reverse complement strand
ACAGAAGAAGTGGGTGCCGGGCTTATCCAGCCACTTTTCCAGCGCGGCGGAGTCAAAGCCGGGGCCGATGGAGGTGTTGAACAGCACTTTGCCTGTGCCCAGCTGGGCAAACTCATTTTCGCCCAGCAGCAGCACGTTCTTGTTCAGGCAGGTGAACACCACCTCGCTGTCTGCCAGCAGCTGAGCCAGCGGCTTAAAGGTCATACCGGCAGCCTCGGCGTCCGGCTTTGCGCTGCGGGCAAAGTAGCTGATCTCTGCGCCCATAAATTGCAGCGCATCGGCGATCATCCGGCCGGAAACGCCCAGCCCCACGATGCCAACCTTCAGGCCGGTGATCTCCACCGGCTCGTCCCGCAGCATGGGCATCCCAAAGCCGTGCAGCAGGCCGGTCAGCTCGTGCAGAACATACTCCACAACGCCGCGGTCGCCGTAGTCCCGGATGCCCAGCACCTGGATGCCCCGGGTGCGTGCGTAGGCGATATCCACGTTGGCGCTCTCCTCAGAGTACAGGCTGCAGCACATCCCGATATAGCGGATGTTGGGGCACTGCGCAATGACCTCCTTGCCTATGCGGGAGGTGTAGCTCAGCAACACGGCATCGGCATCCCCGATGCGGCGCACCATCTCGTCGTCGCTGGCAGGCACGTCCCGGTACAGCACTACCTCTTTGGCGTAGCGGTGCAGCTCCTCCTCGGCAGAGGGGATCAGGCTGACAGGCTCAATGGCAACAAGCTTTTCAAACATGACGGACTCCTCCTTATATTAGTAGAAGCAGACGGGCGAGGCCAGATTGCGCAGCAAGGAGACGGCGCTCCAGCCCGCAATGGCGCTGGTGGAAGAGCAGATATCCACCACAGCCTTCACGCCCTCGATCTCGGCAGTGATGCAGTGGTCGTCGCCCACCCAGCCGGGCACAGAGTGCATGGTCACACCGGTGATCTCGGGGCCGGTGGTGGCCAGAGAGGTAGCCACAGCCACGTTCACCCGGCGGGGGAAGGTAGCAATGGCCTGCTTTGCATTGCCGGTGAACACGGTGGTCTTTTCGGTGTCGGTCAGCAGATGCTCTGCCCACACCGGGGTGTTGCGGAAGCCCTTTGCACCGGTATGGGTCTCGATGCCGGCAGTCTCCGGCAGGCCCTGCGCCTGTGCCATCAGGGTGACGGTCTGCAGCACGTCAAAGCCGCCGATGGCACCGCTGGCCAGGTGCACCTTGGCACCGCCCTCCACGGCGGCTGCCTTGACCTGTGCGTAGAAATCCAGATCCGCAAAGGCACCGATGGACAGAATGACCAGATTGACGCCCCGCTTCAGCACCGGGATGGCCATGGCGCGCACCGCCTCCACCGAGGCCGCCTCCACGATGTACTCCGGTTCAAGCGCCAGCAGCGCGTCCACATCCTCGCAGACGGCGCAGCCGACATTGGCGGCGGTCTTTTCAGCCGAAGCGCGGGTGCGGCTGGTCACGCCCACCAGCTCGTAGTCCGGCAGCAGACCCTTCTTCCACGCGTCAGCCACGATGTTGCCCAGAAATCCGCAGCCCACAATACCCAATTTTGTTTTCATACCGTATCCTAAACTCCTTTTTTCTGCCTGTGGCAGCATATTCATAGCCAGTATACCATACCGGGTACAAAAAGGGAAATAATGTTTGCGGCAGCCCGGCGAGGCAGGACATAAAAAGTTAACAAAATAAATTACAAAAAAATTACCACCTCGCTTAAAATCTTCTTAAAATGAATGATATATCGAATAATAATTATGAACTGCTCTGTTTACTACACCACTACTACACCAAATTTAGATAATTATCAAATCCGATTTTGAGTCTTAAAAGAGCCCGATGTGACAATCCGGCAAGACCTATTAAAATTGAAAACCGTATTTGAACCAAGGCGTCTGGACACTCTCCAGCGCCTTTTGTTATAAAAGTAAAACGCTAAAAAATGGGGTACTGATCCAATTAAGGATCAATACCCCATTTGTTTTTATTCTGCTATTGAGTCTAACACAGCGTTGACAACATCCAGTCCCATCTGTCCGGGAGCACTTGAGTCTCCAACGCTGGCAAAAGTCATGGCGGAGCCAAACAGCTCTCCACACAATCTGCTGGCAACACCAAGTTTACCCATGCTGATTGTAACAATAGGAGTAGCAAAATATTTGTTTTTCATTTCAACTGTAGCGGCCAGTAAAGTCAATACATCCGTGCTGTTATGCGGCATAACTGCTACTTTCGGTAAATCAGCTCCGACCTGTTGCATTTTGACCATACGAGAAATGAGCTCATCTTTATCAGGCGTCTTTTGGAAATCATGACTTGAACATACAACCACAACTCCAGAAGAATGTGCATTGTCTATCAGTTCACGAATATCATTTCCGGCTGTAAAGAACTCAATGTCAATAAGGTCTGCACAGTCAGTATCTATTACCGTGTTGATGAAATCTAAATATTCTTTGTGGGTCAAAGACACTTCTCCGCCCTCTGCCTTGGTACGAAATGTCACAAGCAAGAGCTTGTCTTTCAATGCCACACGAAGTTTTTGCAGGCAAGATACCACAGAATGTGCATCCATGCATTGTTCAAACCAATCAACACGCCACTCCACGCAATCAATACGAAGCCTTGAAAACTCAAATGCGCGTTCTAAAATTTTTGCTTCAGTTGTTTCAACGATTGGGATTATGACTTTAGGTCTACCTTCCCCAATATGACAGCCACGAACAACAATAGACATGATATCTCCTCCTTGGAATAATAATATCAACGTCCATTCCTGTTGTCAACTAGTTCAATATCGCTCGGTTCAACATAACCTGATACATTTACTGAAATTGGATACTTGCCAATGCGGCTTTCAAGATTTGTCACTCGGTAGCGACCATTGACTAGTTTTCCATCATAGATAAACCATTCTCCCCGGCGGCGCATACCGCAGTGAGTCTGGCTGTTTGAAAATAATACTCCGTCTAATTTAATTTTGTCTCCTGCACGAAATGTATTCTGGTTATCTGCCATCAAAACGAACTCCATGTTGCCTTTCCGCAGATGCCGTCAGCAGCTAATCCATGTGCTTTCTGCCATTCTACCAACTTAGCTTTTGTACCAGCGCCAAAGATGCCATCTACCTTTAAGCCTAAATGCCGCTGTAACACGGTTACAGCATAAGACACGCCGCCAGTGCAGTCCTTAGAGCCCTGACGAATCGTTGGCATGATTTTACTCACGACCTGATATGCAGTACCACTTTTACTGACCCAACGGCTATAAGTCTCACGCACATCAACATGAACAAAGCCGCCTGTCACCTGTGCTCGACTGTAATAGCCAATGCCGCCATGTTTCTGGAAGTAGGGAAGGGAGGCCACGTACAGTGCAATACGAATTGGGTCAACACCATTGATGTGAATATCCGCTGCTGTGCCCAGACAATGCTGACTGCGAGAACTGCCCCCGATTGAAATGTTATATGCAGGAGTACGGTAGGCAGAGCTGATTAGAACCGGCTTTCCAAAGTGGTCACGAATCTGCTGCAGAGTCTCTACCAGCTCAGTTGCCACCTTGAACTCATCGCTCCGGTCATTGCAAGCAAATTCATAGGCGCAGAAGTTCTTGGACAGCTTCTTGTTCCAGTCCTTCTTCATAGAATATGTAATAATGCTCATGGAGCCACACCTTCAATCCTTCTTGAGTTCTGCATTGATCTTCTCGTTCTGGATATCCATCTCCTTGACTGCAGCCTCAATCATCATCTCGATAGTAGGAGTAATCTTGATATTCATCTTCTCCAATGCGGCAATAACATACTTCTTCTTGTCGGCCTTCTTGATTGCGCCGGTAACACCCAACTTCTCGGCGGCACGCACAGCCATCTGGACGATCTTGTACATACCGATCTGCTTCAGGTAGGGGATGCCATAGGTCATAAATGCGGTGCCAGCAACAGTGATAACCAGCTTCACAATAACAGAGACGATCTCATTAACAATACTTGCCATAGTAATACCTCCTGTTTTGGATAAAAAATAAAGCCCGGCACACACGTACCGAGCTATGTATTAAATGTCTTTTAAATTTTGTCCGTCAATCAGGTAGCTTTCAAGAGCAGCCTTAGCTTCCTTCATGGGGTCGATAGCATTACCATCAATACCGTGACTAAGCAGAGCCAGCAGAGCTTTCATCATCACATTGATACCATGTTCACTCTTATTTACACGCTGTTCCACGCCAGCGATTTTTCGTCCATGGTCTTCAACTACGATGTCCTGTTCCTTCTGGTGCTCTTCAATGGACAAAAGCTTGGAGCGATATAAATCCAAAACCTCTTTATCATTCTTGAGCTTGCGGTCGATATCTTCCAAATGTTTGTCGTGTTCAATCAATTTCAGGTTCTGTTTCGTGTCGGGCTCTTTTGCCTTCTTGATTGCATTTACAATAACGACAACAGCAGCTGAAATAGCCGTAATACCACCAGCAATACTTAGAATCATTTGCCAAAGCTGTTCTATTGTAAAGCTGATAACACCCGGAGCATGAGTTGGTGCGGCAGTTAACAAACCAATCATTTCATCACCTCGATTCTGTATTGACAAAAATTTCACACTATGATAAAATAGGTATGTCAAAAATTCATCGAGCGAATTTGTGACGTCCTATCTTTGTATAGGTGTGTGGCGAGAGAGTTCTGGGTGTAACAGCCCGGGGCTCTTTCTGTTTTTACATATACTTTTAGTTTGTTTACTGCTTCGGCTTACATACCCTACACCAGTGATAGTGCGGCTTGTCCTCGTGAAACATGATATAGCGCATCCAGTCATCTACATAAATGCACAACAAGGCAAGGAAAAACCATAACACAGTAAATGGTAGACAGATTTGACCAAGCAGATTGAATGGCAGGGAAGAATAGTCCCAGATGTGTAAACCCATCATCAGATTCAATGGAATGCCGACAACAAGCTCCATACCAGTCACAAATAACGCACCGACAAGACCCTGTTCCCACATGGGCATTTCCCACGGAATATAATTGTTCAATCCACCTATGACCACAAAACAAATGCCGCCCACTACAGCCATAGTCCAGTGTGAGTGACCACGCCATAAAATCTCGATGCAATAATAAAGCGCTCCTCCTATCAAAAAGAGAAGCGCACATTTCAATAATTCTTTATACTTCTTTACGATTTTGCTCATTCAGCGGCCTCCTTCTGCCCGGTGGTCTCAAGATATTGCTTCAGAACAGGGTCGTAGTTGATTTCAATTGCGTTCAGCTCTTCCATTGTAGTACAAGCCTTGATAGCAATTTCTAATTCCTGCTGACGCGATACAAAGGGTTTTACATATGTACCGATTGCCAATGCAAGTGCAGCCAGTTCTTCATAAGTCCATTCTACACATTCGTCGCCGGTTGAGTTCCATGTCAGCTTGAACGGTTGCCCGGCGGATGCAGAAATTTGATACAGCGCCAAATTCGAAGTCAACAATGCCTGTTTTTCACTGGTAACACTGTAGTACTTTCCATCGGACCATTGAAGCGGATGCGAGGCTAGATATGCGGAGAGAGCAGTCTTAGACTCAGAAATTTTATTGTTTTTGATTGGTTCCAAACTTTGTTCTTCACTTGGAACAGTTCCGTCCGATACGACTTCGTAGCAATCTTCTTGTTCCTTAACAGTCCACAATTCTTCACCCGGTTTTGCTGCGGCATTGTGATTACTCAGTTCTTCAACCATTGATGAATACAACTCACACTCTTCTGTCGTAATTATTGGTTTAGATATCTGATATCCAATTTTTATTTTTTGATTCAATTGTATTCACCTCATTTCCATCGACCAATTGCAATATAAGAGTTTTCATATCCACTCCATTCAACACCAACTGTAAAACCAGTAGTCGTTCTATTATTTATGTTCAACCAACAATAGCCGCCACTAAAGGCTATAGCATAATTTATATCAGCAAACGGAAGTAAGAAAGTTCTGTTTCGAGCGCTTTTCATTGTAAACCAGCAAATCTGTACTCCGTTACCAAAACGAACTGCACCAAAATAACCATCGGTAGTAACCTTTGTTTGGAAATCGACAGTACCATTTCCAGCCGTCGTAGCATAATTCACATTAAAATTGCTCGGATTATATACATACATATCACCAGAGTCATTGCCGCCCCATAGCCATGTGGGTTGACCTTTCTGACCAGACCAGTGGAACTTCATATATTTATCATCATTATTCAAACACTGGGCATTTGTAGCCAATCCCGCACTCGTAGCATAATTCACACTTTTATTTTTGTCCGCAGTATTATCTACGTTACCAAGCCCAACCTCAGCCTTGGTGTAGCTTGGTTTTGTAGCTGCTTTGGCCCATGCATATACATCACTTGCAGGCATAGAACTTGGGAAATCCGTTATTTGGGACTTTGTATGCTTGTGTGAAGTAGGTGCTTTACCATCAACTAATGCTTTCAAAGCTTTACCCTGTGCAGCACTAAGGCTCTGATCTGTACTATCACTTGTCAAATTATTCTGGATTCCGCGCCATGTGTTTGTATCAGTAAACTTAGCATCCGCTGGGACACTCTTAGCGATTGTGTATCCAATTGCAACGGGCTTACCACCAGAGAAGTAGACGGGTTGATTATTAGAACCAGCATTAGAGGAAAGTTTTGTAGCTGTTGTAGCGTTTACTGCATTCGTTGCGTTCGTGGCATTTGTAGCGTTCGTGGCGTTGCCCGCACTATTGGCATAATTAACAGACTGCCTGCCGATAGTAGCACTTGTAATGATAGTACCGGCTTGGGCGGGGAGATATACTTGAGAAGTCTCGTTTTTTCCAGCATTATAGTTCGCGTCAGTTGAATAATTGAAGATCAGACTCTCATTGCCGCCAAGGTTGCCCATAGTCCAGCAACCGTTCTTTGTCGCCATAGCAGCAACGGCACCATAAGAACTATCACCCGCATAGCTACTTTTTACTGCAGCGCGGTCCCTATCGCCAATCCAAGAACCGCCAGTGGATTTTGTAATTTGGCCGCTCATCGTGCCACCGATAAGAGGTAGATAATTCCCCAATCCAATCCAACTCTTCAGAACATCCTTAGACACATCTTTGATTTTTGTACCATTGTCTGTATAGCCTGCAATATAATTTAAATTTTCTGAAGTCAAGCCAGCGCCAGCGAAACCAATCTTGATAGTTCTATTAGCGTCGTTGTAGTCTTTTACACCGTTGGAGGTTGTCGCGCTATCTGCAGTACCGGCACTTGTAGCATATTTAACTGATTTATTTGCATCGGCTGTATTGTCTACATTTCCAAGTCCGATATTGCTTTTCGTAATGTTGACTGTTTTCGCAGCGCTACCATCATAAGTAGCAGCAATTGCACCGTTTGTTTGAATTGTTAGAGCAGTCGGATTTTTAAGAGAAGCAGGGAAGTCGGTGATTTGTGATTTGGTATGTGTGTGGGAACTGTTTGCTTTGTCATTTAATTTGGTGTTGATTTCTGCCTCAGTGTAATAACGGTCATCGTGAGTATGCGTTGCAGGAGTATAGGTGCTAGGCTTTCCAGTTACGTTAGTCCACGCGACACTATTAGCCGCGTCGGCAGTTCCTTTTAGTGTAGCATGAATACCATCTGATTGGATAGAAGCAACCAGATTAGGCTCACCGCTACTCATTTTGTAAAAGTTCCAGATACCGCCATACTCGTAAAATTCGCATTTATCAAGACCAGACTTACCAAGTACGATTTTATGATTGTTTGTAGCAGGTTCTGTATTGATTATGTTGCCAGTCAACATGCTCATATCATGAGTGTGCCCAGCAGCTGCGTAATCTCCACTATTCTTAGTCACAATCGTGCCAAATCTACCACGGTCACAGTATTGCAGATTGGAATTTCCACTGCCATTAAAAGCACCATTCCAAAACGCCATAAAAGCCATTGTAGGAACGTAACCATCATCAGTGGATTGATTAGTCCAGTTGGAATGTCCTACAGCTGATAAACTTTGAACTTTCTTGTAGGCAGATGCTCCTAAATCTAGCCAACTTTGTAACACACTCTTTGAGACGTCTTTGATTACCGTTTTGTTACCATCTTTTGCATAACCAGCAATATGAGTCAGCTTGTCCTTTGTTAAACCCGCACCACCAAATCCAACTTTAATTGTAGAACCGTTTGAATCACCATAATCTACAACGCCGGTAGAACTACCATTAAACTTTGTCGCAGTCACCTGAGCGGGGAATTGTACGTTTTGATTTGCGTCCCAATTATAAATATGGTCTTTTTCCATCATACTGTTAGGTACACTCCATGCACTTGGTCCATACATACGAATATCCATTACGCTAACAGAACCTTTGCCATCTGCTTTATTCTTGAACGTAAAGCGATAAGCATAAGCATTGCTTGTTTGCGTTGAGCCGCCGCCAAAAGTTCCACCACTAAATCTAATTTCATTTGGACCACTCCAACCAGAAATTGGAACGTCTGTGCGAACGTCTGTAAAAGTTTCTTTAGCGCCAATAGTAGAACGTGAAATATTCACGGTTGCTGATGTACCAGCAACAGACACCCAAAGATAAAGCATGTTTACAGACGCATATCTGTCAACCGGTGTGACCGTGATTCTAAGCTGATCTTTTATTGTACACTCGTCTGCTTTTGTATGCTTGCCAGTATAAAATGAAGCAGCAGAACCCATCCGCATTGCAAATAATGATGCTTTTTGATCGTCAGTGGCTCCATAATCAATCCATGTAGCGCCACCGTCAACAGAATATTCTACTTTAATACCTGATGCCGGTAAAAATGCAAGGCGGTTTGCACGTAAAACATCAATGTGGGCAGATTCAATAGGACCAGCATAACCGGAATAGTTCACATTGCCGCCATAAATTTCCGAAGTTGGATGGGTATGATCTGCGATAGCAAACTGGTTTTTATTGACAGCCCTCAGCTCATATCCATTCCAGCCTGCAAGCCAACTGTAATCTCCATAATTCATACCGCTTTTTGAGTAGGCAAATGTAGTAGGTTTATTACTTCCAATATCATTCACATTTTTATGCGTATGGTCTGTATTGCTTTTCCCGGAGAGTTTTGTGTTCATCTCACTTTCAGTATAATACCTGTCGTCATGAGTATGTCCACTCGCAGCATAACTGCCTTTAGGCTGATATACGCCATCTGTCTTGCCTTTGATGTAGTTCCATATTGAACTCATAGGACGACGTACATATTGATTTTTGTTGGCTGCTGCTGCTGTTGTGTGATTTGCCCATTGTGTAATAATCAAATCATCGTCTACAGGAGCAGCCGTCCCTGACTCGAGCTTATTGATCAAATCGTTTGCGCCTGCCCGTGTATTATCTGCTTTCCCGCTAAGCTTGCCATCCATCTCGGACTCAGTATAGTATCTATCATCGTGGCTGTGACTTTTCGGAGCGAACTTTTCTTTCAGCTTGCCCCACAGATACTGTAAGCCAGCATAATCTAAATATCCCATAATCGACCTCCTGTCTCAGTAAGAACTGAAATCAGCTTGCCAAGACAGTGTCGATTTCAGTATTTGTGATCTTTGTAATAGTAAAAATTTCGCCCAGCGCATCCCATGCAGAACCATTCCATGCATAATTCATACCATTGCCAACGTCATACACGTCACCAATAGTCTGACCGCTCGTGGGCAGCTTGTCCGTAGAAGCGACGGAGCCCTTATAACGATACATTGCGGTAATATCACTCTTGAGGGCATAGGTGCTTGCCGCGCCAAATCCATCCAGCTTTTGTTTATCGGCAGTACTCATCAGGCCGTGGACGCTCTGTGTTGCGTCATTGTATGTTGTATTGGTTGGAGTAGCCCAAATACCATCGCCACGCAGATATTGACCCTGCTTGCCAGCCGCCGGGGCAGGAACCAAACCAGAACCACCAGCAGCCGAAGCAGTAGCGGCTTTAAAATCAGAATAGGTGGTATTATAGTCAGGTCCCCAAGTAGCAGAACCATCACCACTCCATCTTAGAATTTGACCAGACTGACCGCCAGCCGGAATATGTTTATTGCCAGCAGAAGTCGGGTGTGTATAGTTGTTTGCGTTTGCAGCAATACCATCTAGCTTTGCTTTATCTCCGGCGCTCATCAAGCCAGCAGATCCAGAGGTTGCGTTGTTATAGGTTGTATTTAATGGGGTTGCCCATGTACCATCGCCCTTCAAAAACTGACCAGCATTATTAGCTGCAGGGGCGGGGACAAGACCTGAGCCACCGGCTGCGGCACTAGTTGCACCTTTAAATGCGCTATAAGTTGTGTTATTATCAGCGCCCCACTGTGCTTCACCATCTTTACTCCAACGTAGAATCTGACCAGCAGAACCACCGGACGGAATATGCTTATTGCCAGAACTTGTCGGGTGAGAATAATTGTTTGCGCCAGCCTCGATACCAGCCAGCTTATTCTTTTCGGCGGCAGTAAAATCGTTGGAGGACAGCCCCTTGCCTTCGACTTTATCAACCTTGTCATTCAGCTTTGCCTTTATCTTTTGCCAGAAGTAAAGCAGGCCATCATAATCTAACCAAGCCATGTGTTTCCTCCTTTATGTTGATAAAATTTTATCTATGTCTGAATTAGTCAGCGCCTCCATGTACATAGATGGATCGCCAGTATTCACAACTAACTCGCCATTCTCATCTGTCATAACGGTGGTGATACCCGTGCCCTTGATGGATACAGAACTTTGTTTTGCACCATCCAGCGTAATTTTTGCTTTGCCATTAAGTGCGCTCTTATTTGCACCCAGTGAGAAATTGTTGTCGTTTAACAGCGTCCAGTTGCCGCCCAAGTACGCATACAGTTTATCAGGCTTCAGATAATAGATCTTTTCGGCTAGAGGAGCCAATGGTAAGTCGCTCACAACCTCTAAATCGCTTCCGATTTTTACGTGAGCCATAGCAGTATCTCGATAGGTGTTCCCGGTGTCAAGGCAGACAATAAGCTGTCCGTCGATCACTGGAGTCTTGTCGAGCTGCGATTGATTGATTTCGCGTAGTGATAATTTTGACATTATGAAACTCCTTTTCGATAAAAATAGCCCCACACTCCATTACAGAGTGCAGGGATTTATGTTAGATTATTATGTCTCAGCGTTCGCGCCGGAATCATCAATAGCCTTCCAAGTCAGAGCCCCCTCGACACTCTTAACGCGATTATCCATAGCAGTATTCAAACCGTCTGCATAGGTTTTAGCAGTATCGCGAGCGGCATCCGCCTTTTTAGTAGCATCAGCAGCAGCGGCAGAAATTACTTCTGATTTCGCGGCGGTCAGCTCATCTTGAGACACCTTTGTATTCCAAGTGTTGCGCTCCTCGGCGGTAATGTGCACCACGGCATCCTTGGAATGACCATCCAGTTGATCCTGTACCTTTTTGATTTTTGCGTCAGTCTCAGCCTTGGTATAAGCATCAGGCACAGCCACATACAAGCCATCCTCTTCAATTGTAATAGAGTTATTGGCTTTTGCGGACACACGCACATCAACACTGATTTTATTGTCGTCAGAAACAGTCACAGTTGCAGTAGAAGTTGCCACGCCGATATAAATATCAATCAGGGAGCCAACCGGAATCTTAATGACCTCGCCAGTTGTGATAGTCAGCTCGATCTCATGGGTCTCGGTGTTATAAATACCGCTCTTCACCACCAGATCCTTGCCCAACGCAATCGTCAGAGTGTCGCCGCCAAATATGGGCATCTTAATAGTGCGGGTTTCCGCATCGTAAGTAGGCTCGTGAACAACACCAGTCAGGGTAGTGGTAACAGGTTCGTCACCCTTTGCCACACTCAACACACCAGCATTATAGGTAACATCTGTAACGAACTTACCTTTAATACCTTCCACTGCGGCAACCTTGGCGTTGACATAATCGGCAACAGCCTTTGTGGTCGGAATATTATCATTGGTGGCATCTGCCGGGATCTGAGTAACGGTTGTTTTGTTCAGCTGCACAAACTCCACGCCATTCCAAATATGCATGGTGTAGTCTGTCATGCGGAAATAAATAATGCCCTGAACCTGACCAGCTGCGGGCAGGGAAGACACCATTTTAGTGCTCTTAGTGTACTCAGTTGTACCCTTAAACAATTGCAACGTATCGGTCGTAAAGTACAGTGTGTCCATGTCTTTTGGAGCAAGGGCATCGTACCGTGCTTTCGTACCATACGCAAATTTTACTTGTGCCATATTTTTCCTCCTTATTAGAATTCAGTCCATTGAAAATTTGTAGATTGAGTTTGAAAAGGCTCGACGAAGAACCGACCTGACTCCGCGCTTTGCTGCACGACCCACGGTTCATATTTGTCGTCTTTGCCTCGTATCATTACGGTCTGACCTGCATAAGTCGCGTCATTCTGGTTGATTGCCTCATTTGCCGCCGGAATACTATCAAAACAAAGCGTCCGGGGCGCTACCTTTTGAATAGATAAGTCGTCCCGGACGTATATAAATTCTGATGTGTCTTTTGTGATAATAAGGTCTTTGCCATCAATCAACCCAAGCGCAATCGCGGCTTCTACGTCTTTTGCGTTACCGTAACCAAGCTTCGAGTATTTGTATGCCATTCTTTTCACCTCGCTTTAAACGATGGTTAGAATGGGACAACACGCATACTACCATCTTCAGTTTCCACAGTTTCAGTTGTGATTTTAATAGCGTTACCAATGGGTTTACCCTCGGAGGTAAGCTGAATACGATGCTCTTCATCGTAAGTGATGTTATCAGCCTTATTAGCCAGACTGGTATTGAACCGGTCAGTCATTGCCTTATTCAGAGCCTCCAGTGCGATAATACGCTGGTCAAGCGTGCTCAGTGCTTCATCGGGGATCAAATCAGACCACTTGCTGATGGGAATAATATGTACAACGCCGGGGCCAGCCTTACGCACGCGCTGAATCGTCTGTCCTTCAGAGTCCATCTCGACATGAACAAAGGTCAGCTGGAACTCAATGTCGCCAGCCTCGCTAGTCAGACCCGTATCAAAAGGCAGAAGATATTCCAACCGGTTCTTGTACAAGTCTTTTGACTTTTGTAGAATCTCAGTTTTATAGCGTTTACTCACAGGCAAAACGTACTCCAGCATAACTGTATAGTCACTAATATCTACGCCCTTGTAAGTCTGATCTGCAAGAAAGTGCAAATTATCCACCAGCTTGCTCCGCTGCATGATACGCTCAGTCAGACTCGCTGTGACACTGTTATCCTCGTTAATTAAAAAGGTATACATATCACACCTCCTTTCCGTTCACGATGTACAGGTAGTCATCCAATGAGATCTTCTTGCCCTCAAGCAAGTTCTCAACAAATTTGTCCTGTACCATTCCATTCTTATAGAGTCGATGCATACTCTCGACGAACTCAGTAAAAATCTTCTCCATTACAGTAGACCTCCTTGAATTAACGTCAGTGTATAGGCATCAATAATGGCCTCAGGAGTTGTACCTCCCAAAGCCTTGATTTGGTCATATTCGTATTTGTTAATCGGCTCAAGCGTTACAGTGTCATATTCCGGGGATGGAATCAGGTAATAGCCTTCAACGTGCCAGATATACTTGCCGTTGCTGCTGATAATACCCTGTGCGTCATCTTCGGTGCAATTCACCATGATATCGTGCTTGGGCTGATACTTTACAAATTGAAGGCGGTCAAGAGCATCGATCACTCGACCGTCTTTAAGTACCTTATAATACACTCTCAACACCTCCTTAAATGCTGAACATCACGGTTACACCTAACTGCTCAGAAGGATAATGGAAACCATACAGCTCACCAGTCTCCTCAATTGCATAGAAGTATCCGTCATAAGTCGCAAACGGGCTGCGCAGCCAATACTTTGTTGCCTTACCCTCTGCATTGTGCTTGATGCGTGATTCATTGCCAGTCATGTAGTTGATTGTTTGACCTTCGTAAACATAAGGCTCGTCAATCATCGAAGAGCTTACTTCAATCGCAGATGGAATGAAGAAATAACAATCCGATGTTACAATTTCCTTACTCTTATTTCCGGCAGAACTCGGCACTTTGACCTTCTTAATCAGCTGTTTCCAACCAATCGGCAAAGCATCAACCAGACGAGAGTCAAGATATTCACGCAGAGAAGTGCTGCCCCAACCGCCAGCATTATTTGCAGCAGAACTCAGTACCATGTCCTGACCCAGCGTATCCTTCTGCAAGAATGTCATAGAGCAACGCTTGTTGGAATTATCGCTCAAGTAGTAGTTCTTAAAGCTTGCTACCTCAACAATCAGGTTATCGTGTGTCCATGCAGCCAACTCACGGCAAGCAGCATCACCAAGGTCTGCGTACCAAAGCTTAGCCCAATAAACCGTACCTTTAGCGTGGCGCTCGTAAGCACCATCGTCTGCTTTTGCACATCCAAATACCAGAGTGGCATTCGTCTTTGTGGAGCGGGTACGAGTGATCTTTGTGTAACTCAGTGCAGAGCCGTAGATATTAGAGGAATAGACGTACAGTCCATTATCACCCTTAATGTGCCGGATAACAGTCATATCGCGAGAACCGGCAGCAACGCCATTTGCAGAGTCGATACCCCAAGTCATCTTGACGCCAGTTGAGTTCCACAGACGGATACCATTCATACCGTTCTGCTCAAAGCACTGCATCAAAACAGTGTTATTTGCATTTGTAACATCCATCTTGTAGTCAACAGCCAGCACAAAATCTCTGTCCTCTTCAAACAGCTTGAGGTCGGTATCAATGTAGTTCTTGCCATCAAACACCTGCGGTTTACTAATAAGAACCTTTTCAGTGATGTCCTCATAAGAGAAATCGTTGCCAAGCTTGATGGAAACTTCATCCTTTGGCGTGGCAACATTTTGTTCAACGCCAACCTTGTTCATCGCATAAATCTCAACAGGGCGAAGCTGACCGATTTCCTTACCATCAAAATAAGTAGAAGAATACTCGCAGCTATCATAAACAGCATTGATATCCTTATCGCCAGTGACGTAACCGCCTTTATCCCAGCCACTAAACTGGTAATACTTAAAAGCAGTTTCCTCAGAGGTATAAGTCGGAGTATCGCCGTCATACAGCACCATAGAGCCATACGGAGCAACTGTTTCCTTTAACACAGCGCCACGGTTCATATAGCGGACAGTATACTTACGCACAGATTCGGTATAAATTGCAGTGACGGTCTGATTACTGAAAACAGTCGTAAACTCGGTATCCCATCCACTGAAAGTAAAGTCCGTAGAAATCGTACTTTTGGCAGTAGGTGTCGGAATCGGGTTCTCTTTACGTGTAACAGGATCAACGGCCTTATCACCCTTATCAATGTACTGTTCATCAAGTACCGTACCGTCCTTATTTACGAACGTCCACTTAAACTGCTGAACCAGAGTGTTATAAGTGATATTCAAATCAGGCCACTGTGCCGTAAACTCTGCCAACTGACGCTCACGCATGATAGGTACGTGGACGCTACCCTCGATAACAGAATGGTCAGTGTTATAACCATTTTCATCCAAGCCGGTCATCTTCAACAGACGATCCAGCAGGGAAGTATCATCCAACTGCCAATCAACGCCAGTCAAACGCACACGACTCAAATTCGTGCACTTTGTCAGCATTCCAATCAAGTCGATAGTCGGGCACTTTTCGACAGTCAGTGTGGTGATATTCTTATAATCTGTAACCTTCAGGTCGGTCAAATAATTCAGGTTCTTAGCGCTCAGACTTGCGATCGCAGGCAATTCAGCTTTTCGAATCTTGCCGCCCTTAGCAAACGCGACGCCGGTAATACCAGAGCCGCCAGCATAGAACTCTTCCAGATTTGTACAGCCGGTCAGACTGATAGACTTCTTCAGGTTCGGCACATTCTGCAGGTTCAAATGCTCAAGCAGTGTATTGTTGCCAACTGCAAAGTCAGTCAGATTCGTATTCTTGTAGCCCTCGGCGGCAGAACCAATCTTCAGGTCAGTCAATTTTACGCCGTGGCTGAAATCAACATAGCCGGGATAGAAACCAGAAATATCGCCAATGCTCTGAATGATAGAAGCGTTGTAAACATAAACTTCGGTGTCATTCATGGCTGCAATCGGGCACTGAATCTCGTAAGTCCGACCGCGCTTACCACGCACCTTCACAGGGTTAGAACCATACCGCACAGAGACATAAGTGTCAGCATATGGGACAATATGGAAAGTACCATCGGGTTTCACGCCTGTCCAGTTGGTCGGAGTATAACCACGAATGGTCATATCGTCAGAGGTACAAGCAGCACCCGTATACTTAGATGCCATGTATTTTTCCTGATACCGCTGGAACTGGCGTCTTTGGTGGCGTTTGTTACCGTGCATCATTGGCAGATAGCTGGTTGTGCCATTGTCCTCATAAGTGCGGAAATACTTACGCCGCATATCCATGATCCACAACTTTTCAGGCTTTACATCCTGATAATCCTCGAACTTTTTCAAAATACGAGTAGCACTCCATGCCAAAGCACTCTCACGGTTCAGGAACATCTTTGCAAGATCGTCTGCAAACAGGTCACGAATCTTACACCACAGCTTAGAGTCATGTGCGTTAAACACGCTTTTTGTGCCGACGGTGTCCATATCCTCATAGCCGTAGCTCAGGGTCAGACCACCCTCGTTATCGTTGCCCATTGCAGTGTCGTTATCGTAGTCAAAACAGAAATCCCAGTGCACAAGGTCAGTCGTGTGCGGGAATACGTTCTTTGCACGGTTATCAACCATAGTATGACGCTCAGTAAATAGATAGTGGAACAGGGCAGAATCTTTAATAAAGTAGTTCTCAAAGTTCTTCTTGAACTCTGCATCATCTGCATTCACAACCCAGTTCTGTACGCGAATCCACGCATTTTTAGCTGCCTGAATCTCTTCCTTGGTACAATTCTTATTGATGTAACGGAACTCAAAGCTGTGGTCACCATCCCAAGTTTCCTCAGAGAAGTCGCCGCTCAGGAAGCGGGTCTGTGCATCGGTGTTGTTATCGATCTCAATAATAACTTCCTTGTGATTGTTCGGGTCCATACCCATTGTGTCACTATTCTTCTTTGAGTTGCCAAAATCGCCGCAAGCATAGAAATGCCACTGACCATCCTTGAAGACAGTTGCGTTTGTGGTGTCGGTCTCCTGAATAAAAACGACACAGGGGTAGAATGCCATGGTGTCGCGTACCTTCGGGTTGTCCTTGCGAGCTTGACGAATGTACGGGTTGAACTCGTTAAACTCGTCTGCCAGTAGAGCATTATTTGCATTCTCAGAAGAAGCAACATTGACTTTGATATTAAAATACTTCTCACCAACGCTGTTTTCTGTAAATGCATACTTGCTGCCAGTGCTCTCATCACCAAAGGTGAAACCACCAGAGCAGTTGATATCAATATTACGACCAGATTCACCGTATGCATTAGAACTAGTGCCCTGTCCCTTATGTGAACCAATGGCAATCCAGTTATCTTCCACGGCGCGGCCATTCTTATAAATGTGCTGAATGGTCGTGTTTGACACTTCGTTCTTCTTGCCGGTCGTAAAGGTCGGAGCAGAGATTTTGATAATGCGCAGGTCTGGGCACTTCTCAGCCAGTAGGTCAGGATTCAGTTCGCCGCTCACATCCGTAATATCATTGCGGGTGTAGCGCTCAATCATTTCCTCTGCATTCTTTGCGTCTGCAATAAAGTTGTCGAGGATCTCGTCGTCCGTCAGGTTCATCATGTAGGACTTCATGCGGTAAACAAGCACGTCACAATCAGGAGAACCAATCGTAATGCCTACCGGAGAAGCCTGTGTAAAGTTGTCGCTTGCGTCATACAGCTCAACACGACAGGGAATACCATCCAACCATAGAACCATTTCCTTGTACTGACTGTCTGGCAGAATATTAAATTCAAATTCCATAAAGTCGTCTTCACAAGTTGGTAGGTCGATGCTATTCTGCTCACTGGTCAATGTGACCTTCTGCGCCTGAATATTCAAACCGATACCACCGTTCAAGCAGGTCAGTGCCGTAGCATCGTAGTTCTTGACATTCGTAGTCTTAAACACAAGTTTAAAGTTCTTACCCAACTTCTTTGCGTCATCACCAAACAACTTATAACTGATATTTGCAGTTGTACCAGCCTTCACACAGAAGTAGGTATCACCATCTTCGTCCAGCTGATAGCCACCGTTAGACCAGTCAAAATTATCGCTTACAGTCATCCTTGTATTGCCATCAGACCACAAGCGGGTCTCGTCAGCGTTAGTCTTGCCAGCAGGGTTAAAATCAAAAGCCAGATTTGTCTTAACTGGCTCAATCGTAATACCAAGCTCTTTAATCTCGACACTAATCTCCTTGCTTACGGAGCCACATACGATCTTCAGGACATGAGTACCAATATCAGCGGATTTCCATGTCCATGTCTGCATAGTACGTCCGACAGTCAGAGTGGCAGTCTTAGCGCCGTCAACCTCCAACGTTACAGTGGTTGTAGAGCTAGAAGGGTCATAAACGGTATAGTTGATTGCAACGTTGCTGTACTGCTTTGCACTTGCCGTCTTTGTGGCACAGCTGATAATAGGAGTTGTATTGCCTTCAGCTGCCCACATGATATCTTTGACAACCTTATTACTGGTGACCTGTTTTCCATTGATTTCAGCAGTCATGGAAACTTCTACCAAATGTGCGCCGTGGGTCTGTGCAGGAATAGCATAAGTCAACTGTCTGCCTGTAACGCTGCTTGTGGTAGAGCCAAGAATCTTTCCATCAATCGTAAAGTTGATAGTTTTTGCAATATTGCCATACGGAGTGTAGCGGAAGGTTACCTCTCCACTATAAACCAGCGTATCATCAAAAGAACTCTCCAGATAGAACTCAACAACATTGACAGTCCAAGTCTTTGTACCAACACTGCCCACGCTATCGGTCACCTGTAGCTTAACAGTATTGTCACCGCTGTGCAGATACTGGGTTGCGTCAAAGCTGTTCTTTCCCTGGATAACGGTCTGCGTGCCAACTTTTGTATTGCCGACATACCAGACGCCAGTAGCGGAACCAGTGTCATCGCCAGAATTGTCCACAGAAGAGAACTTGAAATTGATAATAGCTGAGTCACCAGCAATCACAGTTAGCGCAGAGCCATCCAGACGCTCGATCTTGATAACACTTGTACTGCCGCCAGTGCCACCGCCACCACCTTGGATGACGACCTGCGTTTTCACAATACCATTTTCCAACAGGCTCAGCTTTGAATCCTCGTAAGTAATATCATACTCACGCCCAGAATTCGGGTCAGGCTTCACATTTTTCAACTGCTCCTGAATTTCAGAAATATCGCCATTGATAGTGTCGATACTATTCTGCAAACCGGAAGCAGTATTTTTTACCACAGTCAAATCATTTGCCACGGTCTCAACGCTGGTCTTTTCAGCCTTTGCTTCTAACAGCTTATCGGTTGCCTGTTTGTTGTAATAATCACTTTGCAAGGTCTCAGGCAAGTTACCAACGCTATCCTGCAGATTCTTTACGGCAGCATCAGTACTGGTCTTATACTCGGTCAGTTCAGTCTTAACGGGCGCAATCTTTTCATCGATTTTTGCTTCAACAGTTTTATTAAAAGCTGTCACCCAATCAGCACTCGGGTCAGTGTTCAGTGTGATGGTTTTAATAATCTTTTCGCCATTCAGGAACTTAATCGTCTGTGTTTCAGCATCATACTGCACATCAAACTTTGCTAGACCATCAACCTTGGCGATATCACCCCGAAGCAGAGTAACAAAACCATCAACCTCTTCTTTAGTGTAGTAGCTTGCCAGTGTGTCGGCCAGACCGTCTACGACAGCCTGTGCTTCTTGTGCGCTCTGTGCAGCCTGAGTTGCAGCAGTCTGTGCCTCACCAACCTTCTGGCTCATCGTAGCTAAGAACTGAGTATACCAGTCATCGCCAGTCGGATCGGTCATTGCGGTGCCGGTAAGCGATTTCAAAACATTCAGTTTTTCGTTCGGCTTTGTGCGCCATAGATAATTCTTCGATTCACCGCTGCTCGGTACAGTAATTGCACCAGTCGCCATAATTTCAAACTTCAGTACACCCTCTTTGATGGTGGCATAGTTGCTGACCATCCAGTAAAACCGGATCTTATCAGTACTATAGCTCACGTTGATGGGTGCGGTATAGTTCTCAGCATTATTAGCGTTAACATAGTGGATCTGAATCGTCATGCTCATCAGGTCAACACCATCATAATAACGCGGCATCTCAAACGGAATGACCTGACTGTTGTTTTCCTGTGTGATATTTACCTGAGTCGGACTCAGTGTGATTTCTTTATTGGTATCAACCGTAGAAAAATCATTGTCCGAGAAGGTATCAAACCACGTATAGTTGCCACTTCTGGTGAAATTCTGGTCTTCCACAGAGAAGATTGCCACATCCTCATCACAATCAACCACTGGACGAGCATCTTCTATGGAAGCCTCCATCGTCATTGCGGGGCTTGCAGCGACCATACGTTTGGATTCTTCAAATGATAATGCCATCTACTCACTCCTCTCATTAAGTATCTTTCTTATTATCGATATATTTTTCTTTGAGGACATTCTCATAAGTGATATAGGGATAATACGGGTAATAGCGGCTCAATGTAACATTCATTGTGCCTTCTCCAATGTTTTTATCTATCTTTTTAATAATCCACTCAACTGCAATATCAGACTTCAGGTACTTCGCTGCATATTTTACCTTTTCATTTACGTCAAGCCACGGAATCATGTGCATACTCAATGTGATGGAATCCGTCAGCCGACAATTTTTCCATAGCGTGTATTTGCATACCGTCATGGCTGATTCATCCGAGGTATATCCGTCAAACTCACTACCCGAGCACACAAGGTTTCTTCGCCCGATTTTATCAATCGTCAACCGACTATTGTACAAGTCATCAATGCGGTTTGGGTCATTTACGACAACGTACTCAAGGTTGTCACATGCCTCCGCAATCTTGTCTGCCTCAATTTGTTTTGCGGTCGGCATTGCATCCACAAACTTCGTCATAGCATGAGACTGAGACTGACCAATAAAATAGACCCGGCTCTCAATAAGAAGAGCAGGGTCTGATATCTGGATCTCTGTATTCGTTGCTGGATTATACTTCACATACACGGTGTCATAATTTTTCGTGGATGGATTATAGATTTGTTTCGGGTAATAGCGCACCTGTGGATCACGCTGTTCTTTTTCGTATTTGCCTGTAAGTGCGTTGAACTTATATGTAAATGCACCATCAGTTGCCTGATTTAGCCAATGCTCGCCATATTTTATGACGTAATAACGGCCTTTCCTTAGTAGAGAGGTATCTTCTGGTTCGTCCTCTCCTTTTTCGTTGGTAACAGCCTTAAACAACATCATAGGTCCATACACTGCGCGCGTTGTTTCCCGATACTGTCCTGCCCCAGTCGGATTCGTTTTGATTGTCGTAACAAGGTTCTCAACACAGATTCTTGCATTTATCGCAATATCTTCTGGGCAAATAAACGAAAATCTTGTACCGTCCTGAATACTTGCTTGTTTTAATTTTAACAATAAAATAGACGCGCCGGTATCATTTGGGCTCATGTTGTAGCTCATATTCAATTTATTATCTTTAAGCAGCGTAACAACATCATTCCATTCTTTTGTTCCTTTTTTACAATACACGACCTCGCCAGTACCGTCTGGGTCATTTTTTTCAAGTTTATCCTTACAGAAATAGTCGCTGGAGTTTGATGCACCCCATACCTCTACACAGTTATGGATCTGACCGTAATCGACGCTGGCATCTTCGCTGATAACCATACTCTTAAATGTATCCTCGTCCAGAACAACGGGGTCGTCGTAGCCAGACGGAATTTCTTTACACACAAAAGTATCGTCGTCAAAATACATCTCGAAAGGGAAATGGAGGTCTCTCAACTCCGTCAAAATGTTCCAGATTGTCGTGCCAGTATTATATTCTAGGTCGTGCGGAATTCGCCGTACCCAATAGTCAACCATACTCTTTGTCAGCCCTGAAAGTTCAAATGTCTCCTTAATGGAATCACGAACATAGTGCGGCTTCTTTTTGTCATCTTCGTAGTAGTTGACCCCATCCTTAACCACGAGCTTGCGGTCATACATCGGAATGCGCGTTGCGTATCCGGTCAGTGTTCCACCAAGCGTGCCGTCAAGCAAACAGGTCATATCAAGACAAGAAAGGCTTAGTTTGTTCGTTGTAGCATCATAACTGTATCCATTTTGCTGTATTGCATATACGCCAGCGCCATACCAGTGTACACCATCTGTATCCACAAAGTTCGTGCCAGTTCGTATTTCAGCCTCACCAGAGTATAAAGCGTGATAGAAGTTATATATCTGAGTTAAACCATCTTTCAATTCCCATATCGTTCCTTGAATATCGTGCATTGAATAGCCAACAAATACACTTGTGTCATGGAAATATTTATCAAGTTCTTCTTTGGTACAGCCAGCAATCGCTGCAACATCGGCTGCAGATAATATCCTTCCTGCTGCGATACCACCCTCTACAGCAGCAATCATATTTTTTACACGTACTGTTTTCCCATAAATCATACAGTCAACACCAAAACTATCAAGTTCAAGTATTTTACTTTGTAAAGTTGAACCATCTCTTTGAACTGCATCACAAGCTGCATTGAAAATCACTTCAATATAAGACCTGATATCTGCATTCAGCAGCGGAATAACAACATCTCCTCCGCCTATCAGTAGTGGAGTGTATGCAATCTCATACGTCTTGCCATTTGTTGTATAACCATCTGAAGATGCAACAACGGTCGAATATGTTCCAACATCTCCTTGCTCTTTCACAAAAGATGCATATTTCTCTTTATTTTCATCTGTCCAAATAATACGCTTACGGTTTATATTTTCGATATTGCCATACTGTTCATAACCGCCAACCTTATATCTCCACTTTGCTTGCCTTAACTCTGCGTCCTTTTCTTTGTATATCGCACTATTTTTGATTTTTGCATCGATCTCTTCTTCTGGTATTCTTACCGCGTCCGCCCCAACAAGCGGCATACTTGTTGGAGCTTTCATACCAATCTGTAAGCGCAGCATCTTGCTCGTCCACTCCTCTGTGGAGAACTGAGAAATAGAGAATCCACTCTTCGGGAAGATATCAAGATTAAAAGTGCGCCGTGTATCTGAGTCTGCGTCAATCGAGTTAGAACCACTTAACGCAAGTCCTTCGATCGTATCAATAATCTGGTAGTCCTTATTCAGCAGTTCAATACGACAGTATAATCTTTTTGACCGGCTTTTCAGTAAGGCCAGATCTTCTTCTGTGGGTAAGTAAGTCATGGCCCACCTCCTTAAATCAAACCAGCGTTCTTCATGTCATCGCTGCTATTCAAATCGCCAGTTTCTACAAAATCAAACGAGATTTCCACCTTATCCGGGTGTTCATCATCTGAGTAAGAAACGTTTCCATTTACGTTCATCAGCCATGCGCGGCCATCGTACATCTTCAATACTTTTGGCTTTTTGTTCGTTAGCCAATTGATAAAAGTCTCCCGATAGTCAATAGACCCATCAAAATCAAACGCATCATTGGCACGATCCCACTTGATAATAACACCAGAGAAGTTGCCGCTATAATAATTTGCCTCACTACCATAGAATACGATGGGGTACTTGCTTCCCAATGTCGTCTCCACAGACGCTTCTTGATTGCGCGTAATATTCGTGACAGCTGGCTCAAGACCAACATAATATGATATGTCTTTATCCATTAGCCATGCTCCGTCAAAATCGCTTACGGCACTTGTAGATGTGTACACTTGTTCAATTTCATCAACAACAGGAACTGCCATATACTGATATTTCGTTTTCCTGCCACGTGCGAATTTGTCATAGCATACAATCAAAATAGGCTCAACGGAACTTGTGATCTTCTTTTCATAAATCGTAATCCAGTCGTACTTGCCAACCTCTCTACGCTTTACGCGAATAGAATCAAAATTATTAGGCTCGTCTGCGCTTTTCGTAACGGTAAGCTTGATTCTACCTTCTCTTTTTTCATTCTCTGCCACAATTTTAAGTTTCTGCAGTTGTCCGTCATACTCAATTCTGAATGCGCAAAAATCCGTGTCCAGAACATATCCATTCACAGTTTCTCCAACCGCTCGCACATAATACACCTTATTATTATCAAGGCTTTCTACGTTGAACGCATGTGAAATAGATCCGTGGTATATCTCCTCATGTAGCAAAGTCTTGTCTGAATCATAAAGCTGATATTTATAAAGATTCAGTGTCTCGCCCTCTTCTTCGATGTTTTTATACTCGACATTAAAAGAAAAAGCAGGGAAGGGAATTGTCTTTTCAGCGCGCGCTTCCACATCAACAAACTTTAACACCGGTTTTTCATGGCAATAAAAAAGAACGGCATCGCTTAAATCACTTGTCTTGCCGTTCTGATTTGTTACTGCAATTTTAAGATAGTAGGGGAGTAGTCTGTTGCGTACAAGGTTCGCTGGCAGCATAAACATACGTACAGAAGATGAACCACTGGTTTTCACTGTCTGGTCAACAATACTATTGCCGGAGGCGTTGTCGTAGATAATATACTCCACTTCATTGATCGTGTCATCGTAACATGTGTACCGCACGATATTTTCCTGCGTAGCGTCTATTACGGAAAATTTTGAAATTATCGGTTTCGCCAATTTAACACCTCCTTATTTTACGCCATATATCTCACATGGAATAATCAAATCGTTGTTTGTTGTGATGTTCGTCTCGCCAAAGCTCTGTGCATCAAAGAATGTAATTTCAGTGCAATATTTATTATTCTTTTCATATGCTTTTACATAGAACGGACGGAAAGCGCTTTTTATATTTGTGTCAGAATTGTATGATACACTTGGAGTAGAATTGTCGCCAGCGCTCAAATCATAAATCATACACAGCTTCGGCGTATTCATAGTGACGCAGTGATATTCTGCACCACTCCATTCACCTGCGACTGGTTTCGACACAATAACAGAAACTTTGCTCAAATATTCGAGCACCCGTTTTGTTGCGGCACTCTCTGGATCGATCTCAACAACTTCTCTCTCTTTGTAGCCACGGAAGATAAAAATATATCCTGAATAATCGCTGTCCGCTTCAAAAGTCAACTTGTTCTCTTCGCCAACGGCAGAGTATGCATCTTTTGAATCGTTCTTCCATAGTAGCTGGAAAATCTGTCCAGCCTTCAACTTGTCCACGGTAATAGTATCAGTGGTGATTTTATCCCCAGAAACTTGCGTAAGGCTGTTGTTTACAGAAGTGGAATCAAGCGCCACTTTACCGTTTTTGTCAATGGATATAGCACCAGTCAAGTTAAGCTTTGTCGCCTTGATTTTTACAGTATTTGTACTCTGGTTTATCAAAGTAGCAATGTTTTTTCCGGTATAATCCGTCTTAGCCACCTTTGAATCAATGCTTTCAGTTGCTGTTTTAATGTGCTCTTCAAGTTTTTTATTTGCATTTAATTCTGCAGCATCCGCATACTTTTGAGCTTCAGTTTTTGTGGCACACAGTATGATGGCATTCTCATTTTTTGAAATTCTAGATTCTGCAAGCGAAATTTTTGTATTTAGTCCGCTCATGTCTTCATTGTATTTTTTAGTGGTTACGCGGGCTTCAATCTGCTGCTTTGTACTCTCCAAATCAGAATTATATTCCGTTTTAAAGCTTACAAGGTCACCATCTATTTTGCCAGCGGCATCCAGTGCCTCGTTTGCTTTTGTATCATCCGTGTATTTTAGCGCCACAGCCCAGTCAGTCCGACTAAAGCTTTCAGTTATAGGACGCGCTGTCTGACATACAAGAACTTTATTATCACCAGAACTACTTGCCCAGATATCACCACGGCTATATGGGGTTGAAGGCGTTGTGAAAAAAACACGTCTTGATCCATTTGCTGTATCGATTTCAAGGCTTGCAGCTCTCAAAACTTTCAATAAATTCTTATCACTAAGAGTCTCCCATATAAAAGTGTCCGTCCACCTATACGCATCATCAGCCTTCATGTCATAATAAAGGTCGCCAATGTGCACTCTCTTTGCATCCTCCGTTACCCAATTTACTGTCGGATCCGTATCAGTAGATGGTACACCACTGTAAAACCATAAGCTGAGTTGTCCATCTCCCTGATCTTTCAGCGTTAAAAATTCACTGACATCCGTGTATTTAACAATAGTGTCAGCAAAATCTGTATCAATAATGGACAGCTGACTGCCAACCACGTTGACTTTGCTGTCCACTGTTTTCATTGTACCAATATTATCGGGGGAACATACCAGTCGCTTCATATCACCCTGCAATGCAGTCACAACCACACTCTGTCCAACCGTGTAAATCTGGTCAGAGGTAATGTTATACTGGCTTCCAAACACGGATATTGTGTATGTATTCCCACTCACCGCAGTTACCACGCCAGTCTGCGATTTGTCAAATTTTGCGTCATTGAGTTTCTTTTCAATCGTGTCTACGATGACTTTGCTCAACACGTCGATTGCATCTTGACTATTTTGTGACATCTCGTCCCTCCTTTATAAATGTATACTCGATCTCAACCTACCCAACCCACCCTGAGCCAAGTATACTTCGTATTTATTTTTGCTTATTGTACTGTTTAACGTCTATTCAGTTCCTGTACAACCTTGTTCGGCAGACGATTTACCAACTCACGAGCCAGTGCATCGCTATCACCAACGGGATTGTTCACATTCACATCACCAATAGACAGGGAAATACCACCAGCGTCGCGGCTTTGCACCATAGAAGCAGAACTATGTTTTGCCAATTGATCGCTGAACCACTTGTCTGGATTGCCGCCCATCTCAAACAGGCGAGAGGTAATATCAGCAGGAACAACACCATCGCCAGTCTCAAGATATGTATAACGTCCAGAAGCTGGCTTACGAACAATAAGTTCTGAACCTCTTTCGTCAACGTTTGCAAAATGATTCGTTTTAGAAGATTTAAGACCATTCGCGTGACCACCCAAAAAGAAACCAGCAAAACCTCCCAAAAGAGTACCAATCAATGCTCCTACAGGTCCACCTATTGCCATACCCGCAGCTGCGCCCAGACCAGCACCAGTAAGAGTTGTAGCAGCCGTTTTGACTGTTTTATCTTCATTGGCGGTTGCGTCATTCTTTTTGTCTGTTTCGTCAGTTGCTTTATTCTCTTCTTTAGATACGATCTGTGTAGCGTTAATTGTGAGATTTGTTGCGCTCTTTTGTGTGTTTTCGGCAGTTTCAGAACTACTATTCGCAGTGTCTTTTGTATTCTCGGCAGTTTCTTTACTCTTGCCGGAGATATCCTTGCACAGGTTTACAATCGCACCAATAGGACTTATGTCCCAGAAGAACGAAGCAACGGACTTTATTGCCTTCTTACCAAAGCCATCTTCTTTATTGGACCAGATTTTCTTCTGATTCTTCATGGCCTTTGTGCCGCCATAAATACCAAGCCCGGCAGCGGCAGCAAGACCGCCAACAACAGGAATCGCGGAAGCGCCAGCAGTACCTATAGCGCTAACAGCGCCTTTGATAAGTCCGCCAGCACCAGTGACTAGTTTTCCTGCGCCTTTAATAAGGGTGGAGCCAATCTTGCTCTTACTAACAGCATTACCAATAGCTTTAAAGCCATTCACAACCGTAGAAACAATGCCGCCACCTTCGCCGGAACCGCTAAATAGGCTCTGAGCGCCAGCTTTAATTTTTTTCCAGATACCGCTAAATGTTTCAACAAGTCCGTTTCCAGAAGTCTGAACTTTACTCCTTAAGACGTTGAAGAAATTCTCAACTACATTAGCGGACTCACCAGTTGCTTCTTCGCCACCCTTATTGAAGAATCCTTTTATCGTATCCCATAGACCTTTTATGCCGAGATCTTTGTACTCACCAGTCTTAAGCATGGAATACAGGTTATTTACCTTCGTGAGCGTATTGATGAGCGACTCAAGGTTTGTAATCAAATTCTGGATGCCAGTAATCGCGCTGCCAGTATTCAAGCTTGCAATGATCTTATTGTGATAGCCGTCCAGTGAGCCCTCCATCTGAGATAGACTCATCTTCTGGATCTGCGCAGTGTACTCAAGCTCCTTCTGGTAATCCTTCCAGCTCTTGCCGATATCATCCATGACCTCAGACAACTTGTCCTTGAACTCATTGTACTTTTTGATCTGGTCGTCAATAGCCTTTTCAGCGTCCTTATTATTCCACTCACGCTGCTTGTCAGCAAGGTCTTCACGTGCAGTACGCACATCTTCGGCGTTTGCCTGCCACTCGTAGCCATTCTCAGTGTACACACGGGTCGTGCGCTGTTGCTGGGCGCGGGCGAGAGCATCTTGTGCCTTGGAAAGTTCAATAGCACGTTCAGTGGCTTCGTTGTTTTCTTCCAGAGCTTCCTTCTGCTTGTTCAGAGCTTTAATCCGCTTGTCGATGACTTTATTCATCGTATCGCCCCAAATCTTGAGGTCGTTATTGGATTTGTCATTTAAAGTGGAGAGAAGGGAAAGAAAAGAGGACAGAACAGCTTTTGCATCGGATAGAGCGGACTTAAATTCCTCGATTACCTTTTCGACGCCATCCCAGTGTTTTTTTAGTTTTGTTGTAACCTGTGCGTCGGTCTCTTGAACTTCGAGAAGAGCCTTTTCCAAAGCGTCATCAAGTTCCTTTTGAACCTCGGCTTTTTGCTTGAGAGCTTCGTCTTCTGATAGATCCTTGTTAGAATCAATGGCAGACATTTTCTTTGTATATTGTGCTAAGACTTTCTGATACGTTGCAGTCTTCTTTGCAAGCTTCACATATTCTTCATGGGTTGGTTCACGCACATCATCAATCATTGCCTGAACTTGAATACCAATCGGACTACCTTCAAACTCTTTTGCAAACGCACTCAGTTTATCAACGTAACTTTGGCGAAGTGCCTTTACGTCAATTTTAGCGTTTCCGTCCTCATCATAAGTAAGTAGATTAGAGAATTCTTCAGGAAGTTCCTGCAGCTTCTGCATAGTATCCTGTGTCAGCTGGCCGGTAGTATTCCACTCGTCCATCGCATCTTTTAGCGTGCTCCAATTAGTTTGGTATTTGTCCAACTCGGTATTTACACGCTCAAGGTCAGTTCCAAGACCAACAAGATAATCACTAACAGAAATTTTGCCGCTTTCAATATTTGCCTTATCAGAACTTAACGAGTTTGCAAGTGCAGTAGCCGCTGCCCCGCCGGTTTCGTTTGCGGCTTTTATGCGCTTATCCAATTCATCAAGAGTTGCTTTCTTAAATGCCTCGGTGTTAAGATTGATGTTTCCGTTTTTGTCAACGAGATTATCCATCAAATCCTTGTTATCACCAAAGAACTTGCTCAGCTGCAAGATTGACTCTATCTTACTTTCTGTTGCATCAAGGTCACCAACACCGAATTGACTGTTCTTGATTTTCTGCTGAACATCATATAACCCAGAAAATGCGGATTTTATAGCATCCGTCTTTTCCTTAGCCTTATCCATTGCAGTGCCGTAGCCCTCAATGGCATCAGTAAGTTGCTCAAAAGAGATGGTGTCGCCCTTCACGTTCTCATCAACATACTGTAGAATACGCTTTAATTCTGCAGCATTCTTCCCAGACTCATCGGCAGCATTAGCCTGAGCAATCTGAGCAAACATTAAATTCTTGAATTCGGTCGTGTTAATAGACATTTTCCCATTCTGCTCTGTAAGCAGGGAAGTGTAGTCATCTTCAAGACCAAGCAAGTCATTCAGTGTGCTAATGCAAAGATTGCCATATTGATTGTATTCTTCCATTGCAGCGGACAGAGTTTTCCATGCACTGACTGCATCGGTCATCTTATCCTCGCTACCAGAAGATTTATTGCTACTTTTATCCTTCGGATTTCTAAACTGGTTCTCAGCACTTTGAGCGTGAGTCTTATCCAGTAAATCCATCATGGCACTATAAGTGTTAATGATTCTGTTCTGTGCCTGAACCTGAGTAGCAAGAGCATCGCCGCTCAAACCACCAGCATCAATAAGACGCTGACCCTCTGCATAAAGCAGAGATTTCATATCTTTGACTTCTTGTTGTGCTTGAGATAAGAACTTACTTGCATTTGCATATGTGTTCGTGTTTGCGTTTAGAGATTCAATAGCTTGAGCATACAACGCAGCTTTTGCCATCTCGTAGTACGCATCAGCCATCGTATTGATGTTCTCTGTATTGATTGCAAGCTGACCACTTTCATCAACTAGACAGTCATAATACTCTGGGCCAAGGTTAATGAGATCAGTAAGAGTGCTAACAGTCAAATAACCATTTTTATTATACTCATCAACAACATCACTTAGCGTACTATAAGCAGATTGAATCTTATCAAGACCATCAGTTGCTTCTTTGAGTTGATCTGCGGCGGCAGATGTAGATTCCGACAATCCATCTACTTTAGAAGCGGAGGACGAAGAAACAATTCCAAGCTGAACAAGTACATCAACAAAAGCCTGTGCATCAGAAGCGTTGTCCTCAAATCCGAGATTCAGCATGACTTCATTTAGCTGATTTAGCGCATCTGCGTATGTACCGCCTAATTTCTTATCACCGCTCAGGAAATTAACAAGGTTGCCAGATGTAATACCACCGTAAGCACCCTTTAGTCCTTCAAGAGCGTCTGTAACAGCCTTGATATCTTCCTCTGAACGCTTAGAGGACGTAGAGGACAGCTTTTGCGCCGCAATAACTTCCTTTAATGTATCGGAAGAACTACGATATGCGTTTGCTTGGTCTTCAATAGCATTTTTCTCAGACTTTAACTGGTTGTACAGACTTGATGCCTCAAGAGTTGCAGAATCATAGTTGTTACCCAGATAATCCAGAGCATTACTCAGCTTATCATAGTAAGCAAGAATAGAGTCTGCATCATTGGGGTCAAAGCCACCAAAATTGAATACACCAGTGTTACTATCAAGAGAACCGCCAAACTTACCGCCAAGAGCATTTGCCATATCGGTATCAGAGGAGTCACCGATAACATACTGTCCGCTAGACTTTCCTTTTGCGGTTTGCTCAAGTAGTTTGCCTTGGTCAGCCTTATTCTGTGTCAGCGTAGAAATTGAGAGTTCGTTCAGAAGGTCAATCTGTTCCTGATACTTACCATTCTCAAGGTCAAGTTTACGAAGCTTTTTATCCATTTCAGCAGACTGGTTCTTTAACAGGTTAAGAATTTCTGCATTCAAATCCTTTGCCTGTGCAAAATCGTCCGTATCCCAGCCGGACTTATCTCCCAGTTCTTTATACTGAGAAATCAAGTCGGTCATAGAAGAGGAAAGCTCTTTGGATTTCTGTGCATTAGTCTCAATAGCAGTGCGCCATTCATTGAACTTTGTGATAACAAAATTAAGTGCCATTCCAGCTATCGTACTTACTGCAACATTAAGAGCTACCGTAGCGGCTTTCAAAGCAAGAATCTTAACCCTATTTAGGTCTATGACTTCTTTACTTTCATTTAACCATGTGATAAAATTTGTATTAGCAAGACTTGCTTTGTCAAGATCCCAACAATATTCAATATACTCGTTGCCGAGATTGTTTAACGTTGGACCAAAATTTTTCAGAACATCAAACAGGTCGGAAAACTTTGAAGTTATCTTCGAGTTCTTATCATCAACAGAGAAGAAAGTTAATATCTATTTTGAGGAGAGAAAAATTATGGAAAAAGTAGCCTATTGTCCTCGTTGTGATAAATACCTAAAGAAATACAATATTTTTTGCCCGTTTTGTGGTTCGATGGCACCAAATTTATCTGCATGGGAAAAATGGGATGATGCAAAACGAAAAGAGTTTTTTAGAGATGCACCCCATCACGAACCTCCGAAGCCCATTGAAGATAAAACTGAATTGGAAAAAGCTGAAGCATTCGATAAACAAATCAAAGAAGAGCTTGCTCAAGAAGCTGAACTTGCAAAGTATACCCCAAAATGCCCAGTCTGCGGCTGTCCTCATCTTGATAAGATAGGCGCTGGTTCCAAACTCATTGACGTGGCAGTGTGGGGATTTGCTAGTAAGAAACCGGGAAAGCAGTTTAAATGCAAAGCATGTGGATATGAGTTTTGACGTCCTCTACCAAATGTGAACTCCTATTCTCTTTACTTTTTGTCTTTTTATGGTAGACTTAAATAAAGACTAGGAGAAAGGAGGAGGCTACAATGACTAGAGAAGAGTTTAACAAGATTCTAAATTCTGAACTCGAAAACAACGCTCGTGCGTTCGCAGAAGAACTGTCTTCAAAAGAGAACAAGGAAATGTCCTACACTGCTATGGTTGCCGCAGCATACACTCATGCTGTGTCTGATGCGACCAAAGCACTGGCTACTGCTCTCGAAAAAGCCGGATATCTCAAGTACGACAATTAAAATGTTCGAATGACTTGTTAGACACATTCTGAAGAATTGCATCAGCAAAATCCTTTACATTATAAGTCGGATCTCGCTGCCCTTTGAGATAGTCAAGAAGGGTGGCGAGTTCTTTTACGTCAATTTCAATTTTCAATTTAATCACCTCGATTATAAAATGCAAAGTTGATTGATGTAGCAATATTGGGCTGGGCAAGCAGAAAGCCCGACAAACAGTTTAAGTGTAAGAATTGTGGGTATGAATGGTAAACTGGAACTAACTTTATTGACATAAATAAAACACCCCTGTTAGGCGTAGAGTCTAGCAGGGGGTGTACTGTTTTCAATTACAGTTGCATAAAATAACAAAGTCCGCACAAGCGTAATGCTCATACGGACTTTTTAGACAATCTATCCGAGAATGCCTCTTCTATTTATTAGTGACCATACCCAATCTATCCAAGAAAGGGTCTTCTATTACTGTTATTATATGCTTAATTTTCTTTTTTGTCAATACTTTCCTTTAATGTTTTCACACAAGAAAATAAATCAACATCATCTCCTACTCCGAGAATACTTCTGATTTCCTTCAGCTCGTCTTGCGCTTTATTGCGCTCTTTTACGACTTTTTCTGAATAATTTGTTTTATCAACTAGCTTTTTCTTTTCATCGACATAGTAATGCATCAAATTGAGTTCTCTTGCGATAGCTGCATCAATGAGTTTCATCTCATCTTGTGTTAAGTCGCAAATATAATCATCAACTCGTGCCTTGTTAATTCTAATCACCTGTGTAGCATCAGCTTGACCGTCTAAAATAACAGTTTTCCCATCATCGGTATAACGAGTTGAAATTGGAATCATAGAAATCCGATGCGAGTTGTTATGCGTAATAGGAACAACAATTGTATTGCCGTTCCATTTATTTGTTGAATTACATTGGACAATGACAGCCGGACGACGCTTTTGTATTTCGTAGCCAACACCCATTCCAAATTTACACCAATAAACTTGTCCTCGGAATAACGACATGTTTTTTACCGATTCTGCAATATAATCGAGTTCAAGCTTTTCTTTAATCCAACTTATATAAGCTGTCGCTTTATCAAGTGGGATCATCTTTTTGAGTTCTTCTTGTTCCAGATCGTTTTGTGGTGTTTGATCTTCCTTCTTTTCTTCCATGATTCAACACTCCTTTTGAAAGAGTGTATCATAGCTTGATACCAAAATCAACAACAAATAGTAACGCCCGGCCTCCCAGCAATAGGGAAGTCGGGCTTGTTCATTATGATGACTGCACAGCAGTTATTTCAGCAGTTCAGCAATCTCTTCAGCAGTCATACCGCTGGCCAGTGCATTGGCAACAATATCTTCTGCCTTTTTACGGTTCAGCTCTGCCGCAATCTTTTCATCAGCATCAGCCTTTTTCTTTTCGAGCTTGGTGATCTCTTTGTTGAGTTTTTTCAACTCTGCTTCTTTTGCTTTACGCTGGGCGTTCAATGCGGCGATATTATCACCAATAGTTGCAATCTCCTGAGCAATAGATTCTGCAGCAGTATTCTTTTCAGCGATCTGTGCTGCGTAATCGATACCATCGAGAACCTTTGTTTTATTCTTGCTTCCTTTAGGACGTGCCATAATAAAATACCTCCGTATATTTTGGATACGCGATTGTAATATTATTATAGCCAGAATATCGTGTGTAGTCAACAAATATTTTATTTTCTCCTATTTATATCGCGCTAGAGAATAGCGCGTCTCCTCGTTTCCACCTACTTCTTTAAGTCGTCTGGTTACGTCTGAGGTGGACTTCTGAACTTTCGCCCAAAACTGACTATCCTTCCAGTGGTTGCTCACTGACCCTTTTTAGTCGATGAACCTTCCACCCTCCTACATTATATAATAGGGGAGTGGATCGGCTGCTGACCGCCCATTGTAAACGCTACTTAGCACTCGATTGTTACCATATTTTTACAATACGATAAAAACCGAGCTTTTATCTCAGCATATAGCATCCATATCCTTATTTCTATCTTTCGATTCCTACATTATATAAATATAGGTGATATGGCTCTTAGGGTTTCCCAGCACTCTAGGGGCTATTTTATTTTTACATGGTGCCGCATCCTATATTTTTTATACGCAACAAACATAAGAGGGCATATTAACTTTACCCGCACCATTTTTGAGCTTTCCGCTCATCTGCATTACGGACAGCACACCGGAGATGGCGGCTGTAATGGCCGGAATAGAACCTGCAAGGTTGACCATTCCGTCTGCTGCATCAACAATCTTTGTTGCAAGAGTAACAAAGAATTTGATGAGGTCACTGCTCATAACGTCGTTTGAGAATTTCTCAAAGCTGGCGTTAAGCTGCTTTAATCGACCCTCAATTGAATCCATCATGCGCTCTTGTTCAGTCATTGCTGAATTAGAGCTGTTAGCGGCATCTTCCATTGATTTTTCAGCAATGGAGAATTGCTCGATCACGGAAAGTACCGCATTCGAGTTCCTTTTGCCGCCAAGCATCTCTGTGACGTTAGCTTTACTAACATCAGTAAGTTTATCCCATACGGCAGAAATCTCTTTCAGGATCTGATATGTACTCTTAAATTCTGTACCGGCGGCATCCTTCATAATGTCTACGCCAGTTAAAGATTTCAATTCACTTCGCAATTCAGAAACAGAACTTGCCATATCATCAACTGAAACGCCAAATGCCTCTGCGTCAGTCTTACTGGCTCGCAGATACATTGAAATTGTTTTTAAAGTTGTCACACTGTTACTTTATGACCATATTTCTATGGCGGATAGTCATTTCTGGCTATCTCTCACGTTTCATTTTGTTATATCGTGAGGTCGGACTGGATCTTCACCCTGAAAGTATAACAGGGGATAGCTGAACTCGGTATGTTGCCATATCGAGTGTTACAGTCTCTACGCATTTTCAATCAATAAAGCAGTGCCCAAGCAGTTAGGATGCTAGACACATTTTACTTTCAACTTCTTTTGCAGACAGTTCACTGTATGCTTGGATTATATTTTCGTTAAGAATCAACTCATTATTTACAATGGAATAGTTGAACGAATTATAATTTTTAAGAAGTCCATTTTTATTTATAAACTCCATAATAAGCTTCTCGCACATATCTGGATTTTTATTTATATCTGTTTCCCATAAGTACAAAATTGGGATTTTAAAATATTTCTTTACATAAGTCGCTTTTGCTTTATCTCGCCGAATCGACTCACGCTGATTATGATATTTTATATTTGAATAACGAATTGGGTTGCAATGCCAAAAGTCGCCCATGACCTCGATAAACAAATTATAATCAGTAAGATGATTATCTATTGAATAATATTTAATGCCAAACTCATTTGTAAAATTTACACCGATTCTATCAAGTATATCATTAACAATAAGCTGTTGCTTACTATTTGTTTGAGAGATGGCACCACTTTCCAATATTTTTACTGCTCTTTTACGAGATTCTTTACGCCATTCTGGTTGCTTGCTCCAAACATTTGAATACCAGTCAACACGGCATTGTTTTGAACAGAAGAAATTCTTTTGGGTTCTTAATTTATACCCATTCTCAAAATACTTCTTCCCACACCAATCACACGAAATTAAGTCGCCTTCAAATCTTGGATTATCAAACCCAACTCTTGTCTTTTGCCATTCAGATTGACATTTAGATCCACAAAATCGTTTTGGAGATTTCTTTAAAACATATATGTCTTTACCGCATATTTCACACTTACGATATTCATGCGAAATAGCTTCTCTAAAATTGTTACTGCACTCTTGGCAACAAAAATGATGCTTAACTTTATTGTAATGGTACACATTCATATATTTCTTTTGTCCACACCATTCGCAATTATACCATACACCAGTTTTAGAACCTTTCTCTGGCATATACTTACCTCCGTACATAAATAAAAGCCGTGTAACTCCTAACTGCACGGCTTGGTTTACTTTATTGATTGAATCTTTGCTCGGTCTTGTCCACTGCTGGATTTTGACCGATATAGCTAATTTTTCTAGTTGCCTATTACTAGGCAACGTCGGCATATACTTTACCGACGGTATCCGGGTCCTGAAGTACAGAGTTGGCCGCACTAATCAACGAAACAGACTCTTCAAACGAGTTCCCGGCTGCTGATAATGCACTTGCCGATCTGACAAGTGCCTCCGCAATACCACTTTCGGAGATGGGTTCGTTGTTACCCACCGAGTTAAGAACATTGACGACGTGTTCTACTTCGTCAGCTTCCATTCTAAATCCCTTTAGAATAGAGACTAGATAAGAAGCTGCGTCAGATGCACTATCAATTCCATCACCAATGTTACTTAGGACAGTGGACCACTTTGCAAGCTCTTGTGATTCGTCAAGTGTATAGCCTAGACGAGACCATTCTGCTGTACTGTCAATAACATCAGAGATAGAAGCACCAAGCTCACGCGCTTGACTTGAAGCAGACGACAAAAAGCTTGAGTATGCCGATTCAGTCTCATTCGTGACTTTTTTCAAGTTAGTCATAGATGTATCTATATCTACGACGTTATTATAAACTTCTCGTAGACCCTGTTTAACCATAGCCACGCCAGCCATAGCGATAGCAGTCTGGAAGTGCTCCTTAAACAAGCGAGAAAGCTTTTGGCTTAAAGTTTCTGTAGTGGCCCCACATCTGCTGGCCTCAACCTCAAGGCTTGATAGTCTTGCACTAAGATCAGTAACATCGCCTTCACAGCCAGCAGCAGAAGCTTTTATTCCGTTTAAACTATCAATTAGCCAAGAATATTTACTTTTATTTGCAATAGAGTCTTCTAACTTCGTTGCACGTTCATAAACACTCTTAAACTTCGTCATATCAACATTGGCTTGATTTAAATCTCTAAAATCAAATCCAAGTTCTTTTAAATGTTGACTTGTAGAATCAATAGTTGTATCAAGAGTCTTGCATTTTTTATCAAAGTCTTGAATTGCTTTTCCTGGTGTAGTGTTCTCAATAGAAGCAAGCTGATCTCGCAACTCTTTTAATTTTCCAGAAGTTTTTCCAGTTCCATCTTCTCCATATAAATATTTTTTGATATTATCATTTTTATAGTTGGAGTTATTCTTGGAATAGTTTTCAAGAGACTGAATCTTTTTTTGATATTTTTCATACTCGGATTCTTGAGATGTGAGAGTCTTTTTTAAATCATCTGCAATTTCTTGATTTTGTTTTTTTAGTTCTTTTGCAGCCGAATCAGCACCTTTTGCAGTATTCCTGTCAGCATTGAACTTTCCGGTTTTTCCGATATCCTCAAGCTTTAACTTCTGAGATTCCGTAATTACATCTTTTGTTTTTGTCTTGAGTTTATCCATCTCATCGTTGATTGCGCTCAGTCTAGTCTGTACCGCTTTCAACTCAGATGATTTGTTTCCATTAGCAATTAACGATGCTTCATCCGCTTTTAACTTTGCTTGACGATTTGCAAGGCTGAAAAGGCGAGAAATATCACTTTTTGAAGTATCTTGTGTTTTTGTAGAACCAGACTTTCCAGTATCAACCTTAACCGTCTGCTTCGCCGCAGATTGCATAGCTTTTTTAAGCTGTGCGGTTACTTTACTCTGATCAATCTTAACATCAAGTGTAACCTTTGGAGTTTTTAGTTTTCCACTCTTGACTACCTTATCAAGTGCATCATTTATATTACGGATAGTGTCGTTTTGATTTACTCCAAAAGCAATTTTTACTGGTTTTTCTTTATAATGTTCTTTTACAGAATTAAATTGCTGGTCTAATTCTTTTTTATTTGTGTCAATAACGACCTTGACCTTAATGGCTGTTACGGCAGAAGATTCTGTGCCAGTATTTTCTTTTTCATCCATACTGTTGGTCACCTCTCTTTTCCATTTTCAACAATTCCTTTCAAAATAAAAAAGAGAAGCGGCCAGCTTCTTCAAGCCAGCCTCCTCTCATTCAAATTTTCCAAATAAATTGTGGGATTACAATTCATGTAATGCAGTTTTTACAAGCATAGCCGCTTCAACTTGGACTTTTGAAATAAATGGACGTGCAGGACGCTTTGGTTTGTTTTCCTTCGGTCGCCCCATTCGATTCCACTCTGCAATGTCCATCCACAAGCCATGCTCAATCCAATTAGCAAACATTGTTCCTTCTAAGGCTGCATTATCTCCTTCTCGGAATGGTGTTTTGCACCACGATGCCTGTGGTCTTGCAATATCCTTTACCGTCATAGTCACCACATTATTGTCAGTAGTAACGCTACTTACGATATTTTTTTTGCTTTCGATTCCGTCAGACCGCCCACTCTTCGAGTGTACGTTTTCTACAATGCTCGCCTGCAGTCTCGTTTCAATTTCCGGCGCAACACCTTCAAGGATGTCTTGAACGCTGTTAACCACACCGGCCAGTAAATCATCAAAGTTCGTATACGAAGAAGCAAGACTTCCCATTCACTCCACCTCAAATCTCAAACCGATCCTTTGCAGACTGAATCTTTGTCGTATCCTTTTTAATGTAATACTTGTTGGTCACATCCGTGCCAGCATGGTTGAGCAGTGAAGAGACATCTTCCAGACTCATACCCGCATTCTTCAGCAGGGTAGCACCACTATGCCGGAAGTCATGCGGATACAGCGTAGGCTCATCAATCATCTCACCAATCTTCTTACACCAATCACCGGCAGTGCTTGAAGTAATCGGCATCCATGCGCCATTGATTTTTGTACCAACAAACACATAGCCACCATCCTCAATATCATGCTCAGTGCGGTATTCCTTCAGTTCTTTCAAAAGTTCAGAAACTTCCTTACTGAACATCAGATCAACAATTTTTCCTTCCTTCTCCAGAACATCATGTACCATACGGTTCTCATAATCGATAGACTTCCAGAGTGTATTCCGCACAGCGTTAACACGGGCCATCGTGGATAGCGAGAATAATACGTACAGACGCAGCATCATCGCATTATCCTTCATATGAACGGTGGTCGCAGATTCAACCAGAGCGTTCAGTTTCTCTCGCATCAACTTAACCTCATCCGGCGTAAGATATGTCTGCTTCACAACAGCCACATCCTTTGTCGGTCGGTCAATGAACTCCATCGGATTTTCTTTGATGATTTTCTTCTTGCGAAGATACCGATATAGCGCAGAAATAGTGCTCATGCGCCGTTTCATACGAGCAGAGTTATTTCCATGCTTCTTACAATAGAAAAGAAATTCCTCAATATCCTCTTCTTCAAGTTCCGTCACAGGAGCATTACCCTGATTGTCCAAAACATAAATCATCCACTGCTTAAAATCCGATTCATAATTGTAAACAGTAGACGAGCTGAGATCACGGATACCCATATCGGTCTCATATCTATCCCAATATTTCAAAGACACTAGGTTAACATTCTTGAACTTCTCAGCATCCCATAACTTCAGCGGTTTACTTCTTATAGCCATATTAAAATTCCCTCCAACCCACCTCTAAAAGTGTTTATTCCTTTTTATCTTTTGCCAGCACAGCAGAGATCTCCTGCTTATTGTCCAACAGGGCAGAAGTCACTTCAGAAAACTTCTCGACGTCAAAGTCATTTAAGTTACCCTTCACATCATTCAAATAGTTCTCCATAAAGTCAACGAAATCAGAAATAGGGTCAGGCTTCTCAATAATCTCGTTGAGCTTGCCACAGAGACCAAGAACAAGCCATTCCTTATGAGAACGGTCAATCTGCTCGTGGACAGCCTTCTCCAGAGAATCGTACTGGTCCCAGAATGCAGAAGTATCACAACCAGCCTTGTTAATCTTGAAGTTAAAAGACTCGTAAGCAATACGCGGCCACTCACTCTGCGGCTCACTACGATAATCATAATCCGCAAAATACTTTAGAACGGTCAGCCGAAACACCACATCAAGCAGTGCAGGCTGATAATCACCGTCAATAATACATGCCTTGATTACTTCATCAAGAAACTCATTTCGCTCCTGAAAATTTAAAACCTTCATTTTATCTCCCTTTCGTCTGTGCTTGCTTTAATTTCTTTCGCTCTTTTCGAGCTTTTTTTAGGTCGTCATAATCGACCCAGCCTCCATCAATTTTGGAGTATGTAATCCAGCGGTAATCTACATCAGGATACTTGAACCAGAACATCTTGCGCTTCATCAGCGCAACACTATCAGCAAATCCCTTCGTATCAATCACTTGTTTGCTGCCATCTCGATATGTAATTTCATAGTCCGCCACATAATCAATCTTCCGCACCGCTACGTTCTTTCCGTCCTTATCGACCCGGCGGAACGCTTCCTGCAGAAGAAAGGGGACTTGCTTACGACACTCTACAATTTCGCCGCTTGCCAGTCTTGGCAATACAATATCTCGATAAAACAACATTTCTGCCTTACTATCATAAACTACGCCATCATATGTTCTATCTGCTGGATTCTTACTGACATTAAACTTTGTTCTGTTCTTTTTCTCCATAAAATCACCACGAAAAACGAAGGGGCGGTTATGCCCGCCCCTTACGATTTGATGTTTTCTTAACTACCGGCTTCACGGGCGTCTCATCCTTTACATCACTAGATGATTCATTTTCAGCCTTTGCAGGCTCATCCATGATCTCATGGAAAACATCACGAACAGCAGGGATAAAAGTTTCTACCTCGGCTTCCGTAACATTCTTATACTTGCGCATCAAAAGAGTAGTCAGGTCTGCTTTTGCAGTCTCTTTTGAAATAATTCCCTGACGGTATTGGTTTACGGCAGTCCACACAAGAAAGTGCGGCTCAGTGTCGCAAATCATCCGCCAAGGATTAAGACGCGCATCCTGCTCGCAATGCGGGCAAACCGGATATTCTTTTCCGCAAGTACGGCACCAATTCAGATTTGCCATTAGGCAGCTGCGGTCTCGATGCGGAACAGACGCTTATCGTCAGAGCAGTACTCCTGAGTGGCGCTGATCTTAACAGGGTGAGTCAGCTCGTTATTCAGGGTCATATCGATAGCGTTATCCATCTTGGCGTTCGGGAAGATGATGCGCATCAGCTTCTTGTTTGCCTTGTCGCAGGGATTGTAGCAGAATGCCTCAATTACGAACTCGCCCTCGGCAGAGAACTTGTCGGCGCTATCATTGATAGCAACGCCCTCCTCGCTCTCATACTGATACTTCACAACAAAGCGGTCGCCAGCCTTCAGGTTTGCACCAGTAGGCAGAGTAACCTCAGTGCCAGTGACAGAGAACTGAGACTCTGCAGTCTCACCCAGCTCAAAGGTCTTCAGTGCATTACCCTGACCATCGACCAGATCGATGTACTTAAAGGGCGCATTTGCAACAGCAGCCTTGGGGGTATGAGTCAGAGTCAGCTTCTTGCCATCAGCAGAAGTCAGGTACTCAACAGTGGTAAAGACCTGCTTTGCCTCAGAAGAAGCAACCTCCTTCTTGGAACCCATCTGCTCTGCCAGAGCACCCAGATGCATCAGAGCATTAGACCAATCAGCCTCGGCGGTCTTGCTCTTATCAAATGCCATGATGTTAACGCCCTGTGCATCCTGAGCATAAACGGTCTCGCCACCCAGAGTCAGCTTGAAATCCTTAACCTGATTCATGGTCCACAGGCGCTTGCCGTTCAGGTCATACTCGTGAATGCGATGAACGCGGTCAATAACGACCTCATTGAAATTAAAATCGCTCATAATATTCTTCCTTTCAATTTATTTGGATAAAATAAAAGAGCAAGGCTAATCAGTCAACCTTGCTCGTCCAATCCAGTTGTGCTTTTGGGATTTTCCCAAGTTCCACGGTGCCGGCATAAACGCCATGCATCGTATTGTCGTAACTTTTTATTTGCTGAATCTTTCTTACATGATTCATAAATACACTCATAGGGTAGTCCATAGCCTTGAAGTAATCTGCTTTAAAGCCGGATGAACACGCCATCGAGAGAACAAGCTCTGCAAGATGTGGTTCATAATGCTTTGTTTTCTGATACTCCATGTTATCTCGGGCTTCCTCTATCATTGCAATTCTTGTGGGTTCGTCGGCAGCAAATTCAGAATGCTTTTCAATTCCATTTGCGGCACATAGGTACTGAGAAATTGTTTCATACACCACATGGTCAATACGAGTGTCCGTAAGTCTGTTGTGCAAGACAATCTCACCACTTATGTTATCTTTTGCCATCATAAACCCAGAAGTATCCATATTGCCAAGCAAAATAGACATGTCCTGATTTTTATTGCCTATAAAAAGTTGCCGGAACATTTCAAAATCCGAAACCTTCTGCCAATCAACCCCAACAGAGTCAAGCTGTGCTTTATAATCGCTTGATGTAGAACAGAATAAGTAAACCAACTGAAAATACTTTTGCTCACCATAATCGATGATGTCACCGACCGAAGGCATGTGAATCGTAATTTTGTCGTTGATTTTAAAGTCTCTTCCGCGCATCAAGCTTGGCTCGTACATTTCCCGAAGCTCCATCAGCCACACCCCACAAGGTCATCCAGATCCTGCGTCTTGAACGTCATAATTCGCACACGATGGTGCAAATCCATGTTGTCCTCAATGTTGGATGTGATTTTAAGTTGCTTGATTCCAAAAATTGTACTGCCGTGTAGTTCTTTTTCCACAAGACCACTCAGATAGTCAACTCGTGTTGCACCGCCATGACCCTTCATCTTCATCAACGCTTGGTTCACAATAACCCACACAGTAAGCGTGAAGTTTTCATACCAGTCGTTGACATTACTGCGATCAGTCATGTTTACCTTAAAACAAATATAGCTGTGCGCTGCCTCAATCGTGTCAGGAATATGGAAGTACGGGAAGATGTATGTATAAATCGCCTCGTCAGGCTCTTCAATATCGTCATTACCCATCGCTTCAACAAGCCCATCAGTATTGACCAACTTTAAAGCTAATTTGTTTTTGTAGTCCGTAATCAATTCACTCGTTGTCACAGCAAACTCACCACCTTACATTCGATGGATGTATTTGCCGTGCCATCCGCATTTGCAAGAGAAATCCTAACAGTTGCGCCATCCATGATACTATTATTCAAAATACGAATTTTGAAAACATCATCCGTAGCAACCTGTGTTTCAACAAAGCTCTTAAACTCATTAAGGCAAATAAAATTCCACTTTGCAACTTCCGCAACATCTTCACCCGTAATACTTGTGAACACTGGAGTGAATTTCTTCCAAGAGCCACCAACACGAACTTCCGGCTTGCCTGCGTACTTAATAGTAGCTGTTACCTGAGAATCCGAATCCGGCTCATCACTCTTATTCGGCTCAAAATAATCACAAATCATCTTTTCGGCATTATCCGTCTTACTGTTGTACTGATCCTGCCGGATATTCAACACAAGGAACCCCTGTGTCTTGCCATGCAGTTCGTAACGCTCTGTACTCTGGTCAACAGAAGTCGTAACATACGTTTTCGGCTCTCCATTGATAATTTCCAGCATAAAGCGTTTATCAAGGTCAATTAGTGCAGTCTCGTCATCAAAAGGCATCTGCACTTTATACTCACGTTGACTTAGCGAAGTCACAATAAGTTCCTTATTATTTGCATAATAAGGTTTACTCAGTGTTGCCCAGCGAGAGACTATCTCACCAGTAATTGGATTTTGCCATTGAATCTGACGGTTACAAAGCTCCATTTTTCCACGAAGAAAAATCTCATCATTTGGTTCTATCTCAGTTACTAGCCATTTGCAGTTGTAGCAGTCAACAATATCACCAAGATTCAAAGAATCACCGGGATAAGCCCAAATCTTCTTTTCCTTGGCTACACTGTTACTACGGCTGACGACCAGTTTCTGAGGTAAACCATTCACTAGAGTATTATCCTCGTAGTCAACACTATCCTTAAAGTGTGCGGCGAAGTCACGCTTTGCAAAAGCAATTTTGACATCTTTTTTATCAGACATCTTTGCGGCACCACCAACAGCTCGTGCCCTCGTATAAAAGTCCATCGGTATACCTCCTTACTCAGAGTAGGAAGCGTATGTATCATAGTCGATGGTCTTACGCTTACGGGTCGAGCGGTCTTTTGCCATATAATTGTCCAACATCGTCATATTCTCCTCATGGATGTCTTTCACAAGAGCACGAATACTCGCACGCTCATTAGCAGGGGAGAATACCTGTAAACTTGTAGGAAGGTCTTGTGCACTAAATGCCTTTAGCTTTCCAAACTCTCGTTTGAAATGCTGCTCCAGCATCAGGTGTGCAAGCATATCAATTTCGTCGTAGGTAAGATCTGAATTGAATTCCTCTAACTCAGAATCATAATCATCAAAGCTAAAATTCTCTTCAGGTTCAATATTTCTGAAAATAACAGAAAGCGACTCCATTAAATAACTCTTTGCACGGTCATGCACAAGGTTTCTTACTTCATTTTCGTTCAAGTCGAAATACTGAAAGAAATTGCTATCAGTTTCAACCAGCTCGTAGAACTTGTCGTATATTTCCGAAAATGCGGTCACACTATCCCTCCAATCTTACTCGGCGGGAACGACCTCCGCCTTTTCTGCCTCTGCCTTCTTACGGCCACGCTTAACAGCAGTCTTTTCCGCAGAGCTATCCTGTACAACAGGCTGTGCGCCAGCCATCATAGCCTGCATCTGTGCCAGTGCTGCCTGCATCTGCTTCTGCATTTCAGCAAGCTGGTTCTTTGCGGCCTCAAGCTCTGCCTGAACATTATCGACAGGCTTAGTTGCAGGCACAACAGACAACTCGCTATTACGCTTGCCAGCACGAAGCTCCTTGTAACGCTCATCGATCAGACGCTTGACCTTAGTAGACAGGTCTTCACCGGCATTGGTCATACGATAAAAGCGACCACGGATACGCTCAAACTGAGCACCATCCTTAATGTCAATCATTCGCTGAAGATTCTCAACGGTGGGATTCAGGATCGCATCATCAATATCTTCAATGAACAAAACATCGTCGCCCTTAATGCCAATAGCCTTAAAAATTTCATTCTGCTCTTCAGGGCGAAAACGCAGAACACCATTCTTGAACGCAGAACAAGTGCTGTTCATATACATGATTTCCTCCGGCGGAATAGGAATCACACAAGGCTCTTCCACGCTGCCGGGCTCGAAAGTATAGCCCTTACCGTTCAGTGACGAAATGGTAACCACGTTATCGTCGCAGTTCAGAACGTCAATAAACTTCTTTTCCATCACGGAACTCATAATTTGTCTCCTTTTCTATAAAAGCGGAGACCGCAAAGTCTCCGCCCAGATTTGTCTTTGGTAAAAAATTACTGCAGAACAATCTTAGCAACACGCTCGATGTGATCAATGCTATAGCCGAAGGTGAAGTCCTTGACCATCAGATGGATCTTCTCGTTATTGTTGTCGTGATCCTCGTAAGTATGAGTCTCACCCTTCATGTCAAGGCGCCCGATACGACCGGCAATACCATAAATTCTGCGATCCGGGATCAGCAGGGAACCATCACCCAGCTTCTTAGCAGAGCTAATACCAGTGATAGCAACACCATCATAAGTCTTAACCAGACCATAACGGTTAAACTCATCCTTAGCTGCGTCAGACAGATACTCAGCGTAACCGGTCATACGACGCATCTTAGCACAATACTTCATCAGGCTGACAGTGAGGGGATTACCACCATCGGCATACTCATTCAGATACAGAGCCAGAGCGTCCATATCCTGCATAGTGGGCTCCTTACCCTGTGCATCGATCTTCTGCTCGCCACCAGTGATAGCGTCATCAACCATGCTGAAGATGTCATAGAACATCTGGTTCTTCAGAGCCTCAGTCATAAAGGTAGTCAGAGTTGCCACACTCTTCCAAGCATTACGTCTTACTTCCACAAAGCTAAGATCAGCCTCAATCTGCTTATTACGCCAGACGGGCTTAATGGTCTCGTAGTGCAGGTAAGACTTCGGCACGTTGCCGCCCTTAGCTGCATCATAAGCCTTCAGAGTGTTCTTAACAGTACGACCTGCCTCGTAGTCATCAAACTCACCAACATTACCACGCTCAAACATGGAGTCCAGCAACTCATCAGGTGCACCATACAGCTCATCAGTCACGGTGCGGTTAACAAACTGAGCAATCTCCTTGTTGGGGTCACCCTTGTCAATCAGCTCCTCAACATGAGCGCCAACAACCTCAGCAATTTCCTTGTCCTCGGCATCCATAGCGCGATTGTACTGAGTCTTCTCAGCAACTTCATAAACACGACCAGGCTGCTTCATCAGCTCGGCCACTTCAATATCCAGTGCCATAATTCATTTCCTTTCTCTTCGCGCAAAATAAAAGAGCTACTGCCAAAAGACGATAGCCTTAAATTTCACGTATCATATTCAAGATTTTCTCTCAATCAAGCAACAGTCTTTGCCTCGGGCAGCACACTAATCATAATCAGCTTGTGGCCGTTGTCGTCCATCACACCAGCAAACTCAAAACGAGAAGTACCAGTAGTAGCAACCTGCCACTTACCGTCAGTGTTGACCTCCAGCAGCTTGCCGATGTTAGTATCCTGTGCATCAGCAGCCTTATACTGGTCGGTGCCGTACAGCTCGCCAGCATACAGAGGAACGCGCTTCACCAGCACACCTGCCTTAATCTCGGTGACCATCTTGTCATAGTCATCAAAATTAGTCTGGCTTGCATAGATGCCCTCCGGGATAAACTCATGGGCAACCATCTCGATGCCCTCGGCGGTAGCTGCGTCAGGGAACTTAACCTGACCAGCCTTGTGATCAACCTGAACACCCATACCGGTGACCATATCGACCTTTGCGGCATAGTTAGCGGGAATATTCTTCGCGCCGTTCACCATCAGTTCACGAATCATAATATTTTTCCTTTCTCTTAAATGTTATTACTTACCCAAATATTCCCGCCATGCGTCACGCTTGTTAGCGTTAGTGGTGTTATACTTGGTTTCATTCAAATTCAGCTTGATACTCTCAGACTTATGTACCTCAGAGGTCTCAATCTTCTTTTCAGCAGAAGCCTTCTTGGCGGCTTCAACGCAACGCTCGGCAATCACACTCTTAATGCCGGTCTCGTTCAGATCCTCAATTAGACTTGCGTAGTTACCACCCTCGGAAACTTCAGCTTCAGTAATCATATTGCTGGAGATTGCGTACTGACGCAAATCCTCCTTTTTCTGTGCAAGTTCCGCAGCCGCCTTTTCTGCCTCTTCCTTCTCTGCCTGATCTTTATATGGAGTCAGAGAAGCAACCTCTTCCTTTGCACTCTGCAACTCAGTGTTCAGGCTTGCAATAGTGTTATTCAACTCCGCAATCTTGGTATTGACATCAGAAATAGAAACGGTCAAAGTGATATTCTGCGGCTCGCCAAGAGAAACTTCATCGCCCTCAACAGTATAAGGGAACATAATGTAATCTAGCTCGTTCATGTAGCCACACTTCTTGCACCAGATAGTGTGATCTTCAGGGAACACATCAGTCATGTAGTAATCAGAGCTAATCTTTGACACTGCATCTTCAAGCTTCATATACAGATCACGATCAGTCAGACTGGAAGTCTCAGTGGTAGACTCCGGCTCTGGCTCACCAGCAGGCTCAGTACCGGTTTCAGGCTCAGTCGGGGGAGGGGTTTCACCGCCTTCCTCAGAAGTCTGAACATTAGGCTCTGCCGGAGTGGTGGGCTCGGTGGTAGACTCAGTAACGGTCTGCTCTGCCTGCTCAGTCTCGGTTGGATTCTCAACCTGTGCGGTCTGAGTCTCCTTGTCCTTATTCAGTTTCAAATTTTTTGCCTCCTTTTCATTAGATTCTATATTTGAAATCTCTTTTGTATCCTCGATATAGGCATTTGCCAATTCAAGGCCAAAATCGGTTTCAGCGACTTCAAGCAGTTTAGAGCACTTATATGCCGGTTCAACATTTGCACCAAGCAAGCAATGTGCAGTAAACACGCCATCGTCAATAATTTTTGCCATGCGGCCACCCACGATTCCCTTATGAGCTTTCAGCACATCAATTTCCCAACTGGTGTTCAACGTGCCACTCTCAATACGGCGCAGAATCGTCGCACAAGCCTTTGGATATCGCTTCCAGATCTTACAAGAGGCAACAATAAAGTCGGTATCGTCAATTTTCTCGATACCGACTGACTGAAAACTACCGAATGCATCAGTGTCAAATTCGGCAGTCTTGTATTCATTGCCATCGTCGTCTTTTCTGGTGACGACTTTCATATTGTGACCGGAAAAATCCAGTTCACCCTTTGGAGCTACGACCAACTTACCAACAAGCGGGTTGCCAACCAATGTACTCATCCAACTTTCAATGGTGTCACGGTTTAAAGCAACCTGATTCCCATTTACTGAGAAATCACAGATGACAAACTTGGCAAGATAGTGGTCTGGATGCTCCGTAATCTCAGAGCAACAGATGTTTCTACTATAGAAATACTCCTTACTCATCGTTCATCACCTCACTTACTATCTTCATTTCTTTGCTGATCATAAATTTGTTTTTCAGTTTCCTCGCCCTTTGGACGGCCTGTCTTTTTATCACTGTCGCTACCACCGCCGGAACTACCGGTCGATGTATAAGAGGTCTGGCGAGCCACAAACACATCGTCATAACCTTCCTCGGTTTCAGCCTGACGCTTGCGTAGCTCGTCCTCAGCATGAAGTCCCATATATTCGTAAGCAGTCTTGTAAGAACAGTTCAAAGTGGTAAACAGGAACTGAGCAATCGCCTTCTTCATCTCCATACCCATCATTTCAGTAGTAGAGACCTTCACATCAGGGCAGTACATTGAATCTACACCTGCATCTTCAAGGCGAATACGATACCATCGCTTTAATACATCCTCAATCTGTTCTGCAATCTTACCGATATTTTTCATCAGTTGGTCAAGAGACACCTTCGCAGTTGAAACAGTCTGCTGACCATCAGTGTTCAAAAAACTAATACCCAAAGCAGCCATTTCTCGGTTGCGATACTGTTTGACAGTCTCGATATTTGTCATCTCAACTTTTGGCTCAACATACTTGATATCCTTTACATAAGGAGCGGTCGTCACAAGCACGGTATTTTGTTTCCATGCACGCAGCAGGTTATCGTGCGCCGTCACTTGTTCAGAGAAGCCCTTTTTATCTTTGTTTGGGCCCATCAACTCAGGGTCAAGCTGTTGCCAGATGATTTTCTTTGCCTTTGCCTTAGCATTTACACGATCTGAAGTATCAAAAGTCTCAAGCATCAATGCCGGACGTAAGGCGCGGAATAGAGGAGAGACACCATATTTCTGCCCCATGTTGCCAATACGAATCACACCACAATGGTCAACATCCAATTTTGCATATGTGTCACCATTTTTAAACGCCTGATACACCTCGTCTGGATAGTTGTTTTGAATCTCAGTTTCCTGATTTTCAAAGAACAGTGCTTTATTCTTCTTATCCTTCAGCATAGATTTGCTCAAAGCGGATTTCAGCTTAGACATGTTGATAAGCACAACAGGTTGTCCATTTGATAGGTAATCACTTATCTCAGCAATACCAAGAGGGTAGTAGTCTACAATGTAGTTCTCATCCTTCTGACGCAGATATGTGATGTAAGTGCCTTCTGCATAAGTCATCGGAATAGCAGCACGCAGCAGACTTCGCACATTGATTTGTGCGTTGAAATCATCAATCACTTCACGGGCATAATTTACCTGTTTTGTCTTATTACGTTGCTCAGGGAACTGTGCAAAGCTGCACTTGAACTCTGTATTAACATTCGCCTCAATCGCATCATAAGTAATGCCAATCAGGTCATCTTTATTGATGTAATTACGGATGATTCCATTGACTGTCTGCACATTCGTCAGGCTTGATTGTAGCCCTCGTGCAAGTTCATCAATTCGGTCAACCGTCAGCGTCTCAGAGGAGGCTGAAATTTTCAGATATGTACTATACTGTTTATTTTCAGGATCGTAGGATGCGATAGCATGGCGGATAACATTGTCCATTCTTTCTTCCGAAAGCTCGTTTACAGACGTAAGCACAACAGTACCATCATCTGTCTGTGAAGCAGTCACGACATCAAAATCTTCCTTTTTCTTTCTCGCCACTCATTTCACCTCCTTTTAGAAATCTATACTGGAAATACAACACGGAGCTTGGTCTACAAGTTCAACGGCAGATTGACGCACTTTATCCTTACGACGTAATTCATATAGACGATGAGCAAGCAAAACAAGGGTGTACGCGCGATCATCATGAAGTTTGTTGACGCGATCGGGCGGCAACGCATACGTCACACTCGTATTTTCTGGGTTTGTGGTTTTCTGCATACTCGTGATCTCGTTCTTCATAAGGTCGATGTTCACCCATGAAGTTTGTTCTTCCAAGGACAGCTCATGAGTTTTCAGAATTTCCTGACCTGTCGCTTTGTCAATACCATCAACAACTTGAACGTAGTCTCCACCGTTATACTCAAGAGGGAAGTGAATTACACCAAGATTCATCAATTCAATCAATTCTTCAAACATTACAGAACGGTATTTACGAGGGCTGATAAGCCGCAACTTATCCACAGCGTCTGGATAACGAGCATCATATCCTTCATAAAGCTCATGGTTTGCATCGATAAAGCCACGATGCTCAACACCAGATTTATCAGTCCAATTGTTCAGTAAACCATCAGCATAAGTAGAAGTACCACCGCCACCTGCGCCTTGGTCAATCATCAATGTATCAATGTATTCATAGTCGGGATTTTGACCATTATAATGAAGAATCAATTCACGAAGCTCTTCAATCTGACGGTTAGAGTCCATTTTATATTTCTTCGCATTTGCAAGGTCAACCATATTTACACAATTGATAACATCTCCACACATGCCATTTTCTGGGTCATTATAAATGCGCATAATAGACACGATAGAGTTATCCATGGTTCGTGCAGGGTCAAAAGCAATCACATATTTATACTGTTTGTCCCAATAGATTTGAGGCAGATACTTTCGCTCATTTCTACGAACTGTACCCCACTTAACAATCTGATTTACACCACCATCACGGGACGGTCTATTGTAATATTCACGCATCGCTTTCTCTCGCGAAACTTTAAGTGCCGCATCGACTTTATCTTGAGATAGAAGCGCTTTATACGGCTCTCCGTTCATATAGACATGAATTGCAACATCACAAATCATATCGCACACGAAATAATCACGGTCTCCAGCAATCATGCGTTTGGCAAACTGCTTATAGTATTTATAAAAAAGCTTATCCATTGTATCTTGGCTAGATGCGTACACAAGCTGGTTTGGGGCCTGTCTTGTTTGCGTTTCTGGATTATAGCTTTTATCAGTATCGGTAACAAAGTCTCTGTCCTGAGTTGTAAACGGTTCGCAAGCTGCAATCAGTTCGTCAGAGCAGAAGGCTGCCTCATCAAAAAACAATAAAGTTGCACGTTTTCCTCGAATGGAATCCGGCTGTGAGTTTAACGTAGTTATTGTGCTTCCATTATAAAATTTAGTAGTATACCCGGCGGGATTATGACTAAAGCCACTCTTATTTGTTGGGCTCTTTTCAGTCTCTTTTTCTGCAATATCTTGCAAACTACGAATTGAAGCCGCTGTATTGCCTGAGCGGGTGACAATGCTCTCAATCTTGTTGAACGTCTCCTTTGCCTGATCACCGACGCTGCTAACGATATAAATAGCTTGGTTTTCGTACAAAAGTGCTTTCAAAATGATGAAAACAGAGCCGACAAATGACTTGCCAAAGTTTCGGCTACACGCCCACACGACATGTCCAGCATTCCAACTTTGTTCAAGCATATATGCCTGAGCGTCAAATAGTTGGATGCCTAACAAATCTCTTGCAGCAATGACAGGATTGCGCCGATAGAACGCAATCGTTGCCGCATCACACTCATAAATCTTACGTTTTACGGCTGTGATAATAGGCGCTCTTTGCTTCATTCTCATACGGCATCACCATCCGTATCTTTTGCGCTTGCGTCGATACCGGCATCTTCCAACAGTTCCTTGAGCCGCTGATTCTCAATCAAAGATAGCCTGTATTTTTCCTTAGCGTCATCACTTTCTTTCTGGAACTTATCAATCAGTTCTCTTTGTGTATCGAAAATTTCCTGCATGTCATTTTCGTCAAAGAAAGCGTTTTCCTTGATTGCCTTAACACTCATATCTGCCGCCCATTGAGTGCCCGGAGACCGTAACTGGTCGTAGAAGTTTGCTTCTGCGCCAGCAATATCCTTTTCACGCATATCCTTCATCAAGAATGTAAGAGTATTACGTCCGGCATCCTTATTGGAACGGTTCTTAACAGAGATCTCATTTTCCTTAGCAATCTTATCGTTATTAGAAACTAGCTTGACCTTAATGTCATTCAGACTTTTGATTGCTTCAGCCGAGTTCATCGGGTTTAAGCGGGCAATCTGCAAGTCGATTTGTCGAATTTGATTATTATTGTTCACGACTTGAACAATCTGGGATAACTTGAACGGGTCATCCTCAATACCATCCTCAAAATACTTGATGAGTTCACTAAACAAATAGCGACGGTCACCCTCGTTATAACCATCAAATGGGTCGTACCCAACAACAGAAATACAATCATCCTTTGCTTGAATCTCTGCCTTCGACCACTTCTGTTCCTTCTCTTCCTGTAAATCGAGAGCGTTTTTATTGAGTTCACCATTCACAAGAGTGTTGGTAAACGTCTGGAACTGGAAGTTCTTCATGTTCACCACGAGACGGTTATAAGTTCCTGGCCTACATGTTCCAGAATTGCTCACAACGGAATCGTAAAGACTATTATAAAAAGGAACGTCCAGAACATGACACATTAGCATACAAGCAGTTCTATCGCTTCCAAAGCGTCTTGAAAAATCATCAAACATTTCATTAACGCATTCTTTACAGATGGGAGCGTATCCGTCATTTGCCTTGAACAATGGAGAATATGTTATTCGGTAAAAATGCCCCATAGCGACATCATATTCTTTACCACAACGCAGGCATTTGAATGTCTTTTTGTTTTCGGTTCCTTCAAGAATAACGCCATCTTCAACAACCTTTTTCTTTCTAGGCAAACAAACACCTCCATTCAAAATCAAAAATAAAGCCGTAGAACGTGCGCACATTCTACGGCAGCAAATACACCCTCTAATGTGCTTGCATAACAGAGGCCGAGAGTGTTTCCTTCTATAAAAGACCTATCATGATACGCATCGTTGAGAGGCTTAATAGGTTCTGTTCTTAAAAAGCGTCTCTCACATGGTACACACTGCAAGTAAGCGAGTGAGAGACTAATCATCTATTTGAGCTTGCTATGTTACCGACGCAAATGTCGTGAACATACCTCGCCCTGCCAGCGAACCGGCATAATAATCAAAATAAACCTACCGCCAGAGGGAGTAGAAAACTGACGGCAGGCTTGCAAAAGGGGAGATGCTGGGTGCAGGTGTGGGAGTCAAACCCACCCAAACACAGCTTATGAGGCTGGTTAGTACATCGGCACTATCACCTGCGTTATAAAACCTACCTTTTAGCCGGTGGTAGGGAACCGGTATAATACAGGTCCTCCGGGAGAAGGACTGGCGCGGTCTCAGAGATTCGAACTCTGGCATCGGGTTTGCCGACCTAACGGTTTTCAGGACCGTTCTCTTCAACCACTTGAGTAAGACCGCACAATACCCCTACTTTCCTGTACAGCTACCTTTATATAAAGGTGTAGGGAATAGCCGTACAATCTTTGGTGAGTCAGGTTGGAGTCGAACCAACGATGTTTCTAATGTCACGGAGTTACAGTCCGCTATCTTCGCCACTGGATATACTGACCCATAATAAAACAAGCATCCATCAAGCTATCCGAGCTAAGTTGAATTGTTCTCGTGTTGATAAAACGCTTGTTTTTAAACCTTCGCATTAACGTAGCGAAACACGAATAGCTTATCATTTCATTCCGCAGAACTACTTTGCATCCAATCATCCATAGATTAAGTTGGTCTAGGCGGTAGCAACTATTGACCGCACAGCTTGGAGCCACCTGTAGGAATCAAACCTACGACATATGTGGTACGAACACATTATTCTATCTACTGAATTAAAGTGGCATGGAGCCAGTGACATGACTTGAACATGCGAAATCCATAAAGGCATCGGGATTACAAAACCCGCGTTCTACCAACTGAACTACACTGGCACAATAAGCTGGAGCAATCACCCCAGCCCATAGAAAAGGAGACAACAAATGATGTCCCAAAGCAGACCTTGCGGTCGTACTTCTTTTTTAATTACCCACTTATTGGTAGGGTGTCACCGCTTTTAATTCAAACGCACAATATGCGTTTTACTCTCAATCAACTTTCCATCCTTGTCCTGATAGACAATAATAAAACCCTCTCGCTGGGAAGTAGTTAACTTGCCTTCGGCATACTGCATTTTAGAAGACTCACAGCAACAACCCTGCTCGTAAACGACAGCGCCATCACCAATGTCATAATGACCGCACTTGTGAGTATGAGCGAGAACCACTGCATTGACATCCTTAAATCCGTTATCACGGAAGTATCTGAATGCCTTCTCAGCAGTCTTCAGTAACCCAGATGAGTAAGTCAGCGGATGCACAAAGACGGTATCACCAATCTGACTGAAATAAGTATCGTTGTAAACAATCTCGATACCAGTACCATTGAACACCTCAATCAAAGGGTCGTAATGAACCTTGGTATGAAGCTCCTTGTTGTAATGGTTAAAACCATCAACAAAAATAAGCTCCAAAGATGTCTTCGGCATCAGTTCAAGTAGGTCGGTGTCTAGATTCTTAGCAAGGTAATTCTGAAAACGCAAGTCATGATTGCCATAATTGATAACAACCTTCTTGGGCTGAAGCATTTCAATCAGGTCAATCATATACTGACGAGCAATCAGGATTTCCTCCATTGGACTTTTACGATATACTTTTAGGAAGCGAGAAATGGAGCTGCAGTCTACTAGATCCCCGTTTATCTGAAGGATATCAATCTTTCCAGCATACTCACTAAAAGTCTCGATGGGCTTCTGGAATGGAATATGTAGGTCGGAAATAGACAGAATGCAGGTTCCTACATCTCTATTAGATAAGGACTCCTGATATTGCATACCCGCACGGAATGCCTTAAAACGCTTGCGATATGCGCACTCACCAAAATTCTTACCCAACTCATCATTGAGCACCTTGGATGCGCCATCCCAAGTTAACTCTCTAGCCAGAACGGCATTCCCGATTCTTACAAAGAAGTCATCGCTCGTTTCTTCTGGCCGTTTATTATAGCAACCCATTGGCATCAAGCTGGGTCGCCCAGCAGCTCATCAGAAGTGGAAATATTGATGGTGACACCCTCAATGCCATCCCACTTTGCCAAAGCCTCCTTTAAATTGAAGACATTCTCACCGTCCTTGGTAATCTCGGTGATAGTGCCCTCGGCAGTATCAATAATAGCGTTCTTAAAAACAACACTCTTCTTAGCAACCATAATTTTATTCTCCCTTATATTTTATTTCAAAATTCCAACATATCAGCCCACTGACTTACCCAACCACGATAGTTATTGGTAAGCTCACAAATAGCAGTTCTATCGTGTCCACGAAAATGTTCCAAATATTTTGCAAAACCGCTTTTTTCTGGAAACTTATACAGATCACACTGACCAGTATGTCCGATAACAATGGTCTTACAATTTGAACAAATTCTGGTAAGGACCTTTTTCAACTCGTCCCCGAAATAGTTCTGCGATTCGTCGCAGATCACAACAGCATCCTCAAAGTTTACACCACGGGTATAAGTGTGCGTCATGCATTTTACATATCCGCCATACTTAGATGCTTCATCGTCTTCCTGAACAATCAGTAGATTAGGATTTTCACCAATCTTCAGGAGTGCTTCACGCAGAGGTTCCATGTAAGGCGCACTCTTTTCAGCCTGTGTACCAGGTAGATAGCCTTGTTTCTCCTCTTGCGTTGGAGATACAATGTAAATAATCTGCTTATAAAAACCATATTTCACTAACAAATTCGCTACGCCGACGGCAATAGTAGTTTTTCCACTGCCAGCACGAGCGTTGCACATGACTACATCAATATCTGGATTCCAAATACTATCTCTGAACGCCTTCTGTTCATCGTCGAGCGTCATGCCATAAAAACTAGAATAGACATCCAAACTCTGAGGGACATCCTTCTTGATACGCATTTCAGTCTTGTCAGAAGCCATATATTTACTCTCCCTTAATTGAACTCATCCACATCATCTCATCGCAAATCTTATCTACGATACCAAAGTTGACCTGTTCATTAGCATCCAGATACCAATCCTTAGCCTTATTCTTGGTCATGGTCTTCTTGTCAATAGTAGAGTGAGCCATAATATACTCACGCATCTTCACAACCTGCTTCTCATAGTAGTCCATAGCCATCTTAGACTGTTCAAAAGTACCCTGCGCACCGCCAGATCCACTGTGAATCAGCGCGGTAGAGTGAGGCAGAGCAAAACGTTTCTGACCGGACAGAAGCATCACAAGAGCAGCACTCATTGCAATACCTGCATTGATAGTCCAAACAGGAGTCTTACTCAGCGCAACAACATCAATAAAGCTGAACATAGCATCCAGCTCGCCACCGTAGCTATAAATAAACAGCTTAATAGGCTTACGCTGCTCAACAGGAGTATCCTTATCAATACGGTTGTACTGCAGAATCTTTCGCTCAATTTCAATCAAAGATTGGTCAATCTCAAAGTCGATAAAGAATATGCGATCCTTCTCATCAACATAGAAGTTCATCATCTCAGGAGAGGGGAGACCGCCACCATTCATCAGGTTGGTGATCTCTTCTGGCAGTTGAATTTCAAAGTCCAATAGTCTATACCTCGTTCTTTCAAAGATTAGTAACGTGCGTTACGCTGCATCTGCTTCAGCATCTCGACAGCGGCAATATTAAAAGGAAGCAACTCAAGATATCGAGCAGACTCTTCCAGATACCGCTTGTGACGGGTCTTTGCAATGCAAGCATGAGGGAAGACCTTTCGTACAGCCTTCGCTTCGGACTTAGTGATTTCAATCATTAGGTAAAACACCCTTTCAAAATAAAATAGGCAGGAAGAAAACAAGCGTCCTCGCTCTCTCCCTACCATGACTTTCCGCACTGTGTTTTACTCTGTATGTGTAAAATTATAACGTATCTACGTTAAAATATCACGCTTTTCCGCATTTCATAAATCAAACATTTTTCTATTTTGTGCGGTTTTCTCAATATTTACGTTTTTGGCGCACTTACGACAGTATTTTTGTCTGCGTCCGGTGCGAGCAACCATCTTTCCGCAACAATCACACCTGATATATTCTTTCCCACAATACTGGCTCCATAAAATACCAGCATTCTCAAAATCGTCCACGAAAATCTCATGAGGAGAGTCAGGCTCTGCAATCAAAACATGGATATTCAAGTTGTCAATCTTTTTCAAGCTAGCAAACCCAATAAAGCCAAGATTATGTAACTCACAGATCATCTCGTTCTGTTTTTTCTCGTTTACAGATACGTTTGCCATCCTGAAAATATCAGCCGTATCTTCCGTGATCCAGTAGTTGCATTTTTCATTAACAGCAATATGGTATTTTGCCAGACACAGCATCGTAAACATCAGGCGTTGCATCTGCTTGCCTTCAAGTGCTTGAATCTTCTCTACCTCAGCCTTCGTAATGCACACACCATCAAGTTCCACCATAGGACGACCCTTTGCAGAAGCAATTGCTTTATCAATCAGCTCTCTATCTAGAACCTTGTTGTACCCTTCAAAATGACGCAGCATATACTCGTTAAGCTTTTCTCTTACGTCATCCTTTGAGTATCCCTTATAGAAATAATACTTCGCTACATAATGCAAAACATGCCCCGCTTTCTTCCAAGGCACATCCTTCTCTAGCCACTCTTCAGCGTAAAGAACTTCATTCAATACAATCATCCGCATCCTCCTTGCTATTCATGTCAACCAACACATCCTTGAAACGCTTGCCGTCATATTCAATATCGCCATTCTCATCCTGCACAAGAGAATGCACCATACCATTATGGCGTTCCAATAAGCGTTTAATCAAAGTATCATGAAACAACTCCCAGACGATTGCAATACTGGATGCATTCTTTTTACAAAGATCAAGCAGAATGTCGCAAAGCACATCGTCATTAGAACACTTGTCATGAAGATTGCGGAACATACTTTCCTGATACAGCGCAATGCGCTCCTTGCGATCTGCGCCGGTTTCTTTATTATTGTTTCCGTTGCCAGAATGGATTGCGTTACCACGAGCAAACCTCAAGTAGTCCTTAAAGATAGAGCGGATGCCATAATACTGAGAGTTGGTATACTCAACACCAGACTTGAGCAAGTCGTAATCAAACTTGCGCTTTATCTTGAGTTCTTCTTCAAAATCTTCCAGCTCATCCTCAACAGTCCAGCATAGGCGGTTCATGGTACAAGAGTTGATTCCGACCGGCATCCGATAGAGGTAATACTGGATAACCATTTCATCCACATCGTCCTTGACGGTCTTTTGCATAATCTCATCTAGACCGGCAAATCCATCCCACTTGATACGCTTGCGAGCTGCGGCCACATACTGCTTGTAATCACGCATCTGAGCAGGGTAGATGTAGCTCATAAAGTATGGCTTACGCCATGCGCAAATACTACTCCAGAACTTCTTATCCTCGATAGTATCAGGATTATCATCGTCTTTAACGGCGCAAGCTTTATTGTCATACCAGTATTGCGGCATATCTGTCGTAGCTACGCCTTTTATTTTGTCGATCGCGTTTTGTTGATAAAGCTGTCCGCAGATAATGCGATACGTAAGTTCATCGTACTCTTTACTACCTTGCTCAAATTTACTTCGCACATCAAACATCGTTGTAATTCGGTTTGTTGTACGTCCAATATTATCTCCAAATCCGCTGATATTAGATTCAATAAAATCCTTTTCGGTCGGAACTTTTTTCTCGCATTTGCGCTGGACACAAAGAACGACCGGCTCATTTACCCATTTATCAATGAGAACTCTATTGTCGGTAGAAAATGTAAGGTCGGCATCGAAATCTTCACCGTTAAGTGCTGCACACATATTATCCCACGCATTGGTGATAAACACGGACTTCATATAGCGATACCAGTATTGGCAATCATCAGATACATTCAAATTCATGCACCGAATATTTGCCATCTGACTCATAGGAGCTCTAAAACAAGCAACCCTCTTGACGTCTCTATCATTCCAAAAACGACTGTAAACCTCACCAGCCTTCAATAGTCCGGTTACCTCCATCCGAAACATAGACTGGCAAAGCGCATATGGATCGCCACTCGCAACTTGAAAATTCCCTCGTACCTTTACAACACCCGTTTTTGCCTGAGAGATTCGCTTTTTAATAAAGTATCGAATCCGATTCTGCACATAAGGGTCGTTAATCATTTCTGGCTCAATCATAAGAGCCTTAATATAGTCGTTTTTCAGACTGTTTATGTAATTCGGGTCATCACGCATTCCACTACCACGCAAATACAGCAACGCATCACGCCAATCACCGCCCATGACGCCCTTGATTTCGTCCAAAGTCGGCTTTACAAGCTCACGAATCTCATCATTCGTAAGCTGATAGCTTTGGATAAACTGATAATTCAGATTGCGCTCCTCATCAAGCTCCAACTCACAAGTCTTGGTTACAGAGAAGTGATAGTGGTTCTCTCTACAGTTTTCAAGATAGTCCTCACAACTATGGTAACTATCCCACAGCTTCAACATAGAGGTACTAAGAACTACTTGAATCCTATTTATATCACGATAATCTCCCCATGCGTCTTTTAGCATATTCTGTTTCGCTACCTTTTTAGCGAACTCACGAAAAGGGAAGGGGAATAACATACCTTTGCAGAACGCATTTCGCACACAGAAGCCAGACGCAGTGGATGGAAGTTTCAGATCCTCACTCCACTGTTGTGCAAGGTCGTAGCTAATAAGCCCAAAGCCGTCATTTGCACACAACTCACAATCATGTTCTTTGTCTTCGACTATCGTAGGTTCTCCAGATACTCCATCGTCCAGAACAACAACATGATCCTTAAAGTGCGTATAGCAATCATCAACAACAAGTACGCCATCAGGGTCAGTGACCGGAATAGAAGCAGAGCAAGCAAGGGCTCTATAAGCCTCTAACTTTGCAGGCACAAATTCCATACCCCTGTTACGGCCATTGTCAATTCGCTTGCGGATCTTGTCAACAAGACGGTCGCTCACAAATACAATCGTGCTATTCTTAACACCACCGGTAGTCCCAACCAGACGGCGATACGTGATTCCATTGATTTTAAATCCCTTTGGAGAACATGCCCGGCGGTAATCATTCTTCTTATCAACCACTAGACACATATAATCCGGTTTGAACTGAACTGCGTCCAGATCAGTGTATAATCTCCGAATCTCCCGGCGGTTCTCTAAGCAAGAGGGTTCATTCCGTAGCATCTTAATTCTACGCTTAATACTCCGTGCCTTAGCCTCTGCATCTGTAGTACCGTTCAACTCATCAATCCATCGTAGAACAGTGCTATCAGCCAGCGAGATGATCTCGTGGTTTCGTCTGGCTTCATCTAATGGTAGGGTTAAATCCCATTTTGCTTCAACCAGACGCTTCGTATGGATCTTAAAAACAAACTTCTGGCAAGTTTGCTGTTTTGCCATTCGGCAGTCACCTCCGTATTCTTCTAAAACGTATCCTGTATTGTATAGCTATAAAGAAAAATATAAAATTAGGCTTTTACAGATAGCAACTCTCGCTATCTTCCATAGCCTTAAGCCAAAGTCGTTCACGCTCTTGATAGAGCTCATCCAATATATCGTCAGCAGCTTCATACTCGCTGCGTGTCAGACTTGAACTATTCATATCACGCACAAGCTGTTTGATCTCTGCATCAACATCCTCGTAAGTACGCATCACTTAAACTCCTCGTCCATGATAGCTCCACAGTCAGGACAAAACTTTGATTCATCAATATTTTTGCTAGAACGACAAGCCGAGCATTCAACAAAGAAGCTTTCTCCAAAATCTTCAAAATGCTCAATCCAGTGAGCATGAACCACTCGACGGAACTCACCGCCAGCGGACATCTCTTCTTGCATGTATTGAATTGCCCCATTCAAAGTCATCTTACATACAGTTTTCTGAAAAGCAGAAACAGAACTGTTATCAATCAATGGCTTTGCATCTTCCAATGTCTGAATCAAGTGTGTCGCGTTAATAAACTTATCCATCACTTGACCTCCTCAGCCACCCGGCGGATCGTCTCATCAATCTGTTCAAGCTCTGCCAGCAAAACATCCACGGTGTCAGCATCACTCTCGGAAATATTCAAATCTTTAATCTTATGTAAAGCCCATTCAAGGTTCGGGTAATAGCCGACCGTAACCTCTTTTACTCCGGTGCCCATCTCACCAGTCTTTGGATTCTTTCCAGCTGGGCGCTGCTCAATAATAACAAGATTCCTCTCGTCACAGTTCTTTATAATGTACTTGCCAATATGAATATGCATCTCTTAGCCCTCCATAACCTTACGGCTTGCTTCAGAACGTGGAGTAAAACCAATCTTTTTCAAACGGTCGTAAATATACGCCTTACCAAATTCCGTCCAATATAAATAAGAAGACCTCTCTGTTTTTCCAGTAAAGCGGTCATAATATTCAGTTTCCTTGTATTCCACATATCCTTTACCATCTTCCACGGAATATAAGTGCCAATTCTTTCCAACCTTCATGATAACGTGAAGTTCATGAAGAATTTTATTAAGTTTTGCCGCACTCCAACCATATTCTTTTGCAATATCAGTAGATGTATAAAGAACACTGGTCGATTGAAGAACATTGTCACAATAATCAGCACGAGGAGCCATGTATTCATTTTTCTTTTCAAGTTCTTTGTTCTGCGCGGTTAATTCAGCGTTCTTTTTCTGCTCTTCGGAATACTTCATAAGCATTTTCGCAACTGCCTCTGGGTTGCAAAGAGCCTCTACGACAACATCACCTTCAGAAACTTTCTTCTCAAGATCAATAAGCTTCTGCCGGATAGCCATACCCTGTGGCGTGCGCTGAATCATGGCGATGTGTTTTGCCATATCTAGCGATAACACATGGTCAACCTTTCTTCCACCGTTTACTAAATTTTTAGTAATCGACGTATAATCGACATTATTTGCGAAGCCATAAGCGATCATGTTGTTAATCCAATCATTATACCTTGCCTTGAGTCCCAGTTTCTCATGAAGCTCACGTCCAAGCACAACTTTTTCACCAGTGTCCGTTATGTACACGGGAATCACATCGGTGCTAAACACCTGCAGATTTTCATTCGTCATTAAACAATCTCCCTTTTAATATGTATTTATATTTCAAATAAGAGCCACGCAGACTCTTATTTAATTCTCATTCGCACGGCCAGCCTCAAATGCAGCCACATCGTTCATGAAATCATTGATATGTAAATACTTGTCAGCCTTCCGCACAGTCTTAGGCTTAAACTCTTGACATTTGCATCGCACATCATCACAAGTAGTGAAGCACGGAATCTCATACTGGCATTTTGTACAGACATGCTTCTTATAAAACTCCGGCAAGCGTCCAGCAGCTTGGTAATACTCATACGTTACCTTTAAATCAATCCAATAGGTGTTATCAAAATTCATTATCATCAACCTTCTTCCTTACCTTTTATAAGAACCATACCATTTAAATCCAGCACGAGGAATTCCAGAATTCGCAGGAACACGAATCATTCCATCTATAAAGAGCTGAAGAACCTCATCGCTCAACTGTCTATGCACAAAGCGAAACGGTGGTTGAGAAGCATCATTATAATATTCTGGATTTTCTTCCAACACCGCTCTACCTCTTCTGACGGTAGAAAGTGTTGGAATATTCTCACACATAGCATCATTCATCTCGTGAAAACTTTGCTGTTGCAATTTATATTCCGTCCGTGCCGCAGATCGCTTCAACGAGTTTGGCTCAATCGTAATATGGTACATCGGTCGTGCTAGGTCATATGTAAAAATTTCCTTGAATCTATTGTCTAACTCTTCATAGAACTCATGAAGCCGTCCGGTCAGAAATACGTCTTGTTCACTCTGGCATACTCGCCCAGATGACGTGTAAAACTCATGAAGCACATTCGTATACATCTTCATATAAATTGCCTTTTGGTCTTCAGAAGGAATGTGGTATTCTTCTGGGTCATGGTTTATAAACACGGCAGGGCAGTCTTCAAAAAATATTTCCTTATTTTTTGCCATAGATTTAAGTGCAGACTCAATATACCCGACCATTGTAGATTTAGTACATTGCTGAAACGTTTCGGCATCTGCAGCTAGATTCTCTCTAAACTCATCCATTTGCTCACGAGCCATACTTTCTAATGGTGTACCAACTATCTCAGCCCAAAAGGTATCCTCACCATGTAGGTCTTCTGGATATTGATAAAAATTCTTATTGGTCATTCCACATGCTCGTAATATTGCAGCAGGTGTCCAAAAGAATTCCATCCAACTACTGCCATCACATTCTCTAAGTAGGTGATAAGCAATCTGGTTCTGCAAACGCAAGGAGAACTTTCCTTTATTTCTTGTCGGTAGAGGAGGAAGTACCTCATTGTCTGGACGAATCTTTACAATGATAAAGCGCTTTCCCTCCTTTTTAAACTCAACGAATCGATTTAACTCTTCAAGGAAGTGTTTTTTGCTAGTTCCATCTAGTGGCTTTCCATTTTTGCCAAATACATTAAGATAAGTAGATAGTTCTAAAAAATTAGAAAAAATCTGACCATCTTTCAATTTACCTGCTATCTCCGATGTAACATTGTGTTTTTTCTTGTCCATATAACCTCCTACTCAATTTAGTTGGATTGACGAGTCTGTATTATATATATGTATGAAGATACATGGTCGTCAATCCAAGTACAACTATCACAAAATATCTTTTAATGGTTTACTCGACTTGAAGCTATGGAGCGTAAGCGACATAGATTCAATTTGAGTAAACCTACGAGCGTCCTCAGACGCGAGATCCCTCTCCACGCCCTGTCTGGAAGACTGCTATAAATATCCACCATAGTCATTCCATCACTAACTTCTTTTCCGTATCCTGTATTATATAGCTGTCTACACTCATTATACCATGAGAATGCCAAAAATTCAATAGCTATCTAATACAGGATACGAACATTTCTAGCGCCTATTATAATAAGGTATGGTTCTGGGAGGTATTGTTCTCTATGAAGAACATCCAGATGCTCTGTATGCTTTATATGTTCTGTATAAGCTGCCAGAGGCCACAATCATGCTCCTTGTAGGTCTTTTGAGTCTATGAGAGTGCTGCTCAGATGCCAGATCACTCCATTTATGGCGATAGGGGAGTACGGATGGGTACAAATAGGTATTTTATGTTCCGAAGAATAGTCATTTTCAGTGCATTTATGGTACACATCGGGAAAACCCGCATGAAACCTAGCTTTTTTAGACTTTATTGGGTCAAAAAGGAACAAAATAAGGGATAAAAAGGTACAAATAAAAAGAAAAACTAGCCAAAATATAACGAAAATACGTTAAATTCTAGCTAGTTACCGAATGGGCTACCGATTGAAAAATAGCGATTTTAAGCCATTTTTAGGTATTTTGAATGGGAAAATGAGTGAGTTGTGGGTGTATATGGGAGAGGGTATAGGGTGTGTTTTGGAGTAATTTAGTCAGTGGAAAGTGTGCCCGGGGTAGGGGAGAAGGTAGAGAGTGTGATGGAGTGCCGGGATTGGAAATAAGATGGAGATTAGAAAGGCTTGATAGGAATTGGAAAGAAAGTGATTTTTGTGGAGACTGTTGTGCAAATTGTATAGTAATATGGAATATAACAAATTGATAATTGGTGATTGTGAATAAGAAAGATGTACTGGGGGCTCGGCCTGCTGCCTGGAACGTCCAAAAAATGAAAAGTATGCCCCATCCTATCCAGTGCTGGAAATGCTCATTTTCCGGCACTCATTCCTAGTATTTCACTAGGATTTTTTGGTGCAGATTAAATCCATAGCATTTTACTAGGATATCAACAAGTTACAATTCCTAGCACTTTGATAGGATATCTGATTTAATTCCTAGTAATTTGCTATGAAACGTTCGATATCAAAATAATATCAAATGTTGCGCAGGCAACATTATATGCTTTTCTATATATCGCCTATATGCTTTTTAATATATTATCCATTTTCCCTTATAATGTAATTATATTATATTTTATTCCTATAATCAGCCGGTGGAAACACGCCAAAACACAACATATATACTTTTCAAGCCGTCTATAGCACTATAACCACAATATATAGTATTGTAACAACAATAGTCCATGCTATGCAACAATGTTACTACTATACAATATGGGGATACCATGGTATTATACTTACAAGCAAAGCCCGCATAGCTTGTGGACTTGCTACGGCGCAAAGTTTCGCCCGCAAAGTGAAACGACGCGCAAACCGTTCTTTGAAAACTAAATACGTTTCAAGCGGTATTTTCAACAAACATTTAGCCCGCCGCAAAGCGGGCGTAAAAGAATAGGAGAAAATACCATGATGAACATTTTTGATATTATCGCTAACAACTATTACAAGTTTGATACCATGTTGACGGCTAACGGCCAAAATCAGCCCGCTATCACCGTAAAGCACGACGACGGAAAAACGTCTGTTTACAACGTCGCCCGCGCCGTTACGAAAAAACAGGCGACGGCTTGCAAGCTGGAAAATATTTTTGACTTGTATCTAACAGACGTTGATAGTTTGGCGGGCGCGGTTTGGGCCGCATATAGCGAAACTTTTTCCGTTGGTATCCGTTACTTTAACGGGAATACAGACGTTAATGCAACCGCCGCCGCGCTTTCGTCCGATACTATCACGGCTGTTTTGTACGCCGTTAAAGCTGTTCTAATTTCCGTCGGTTTGGATAAAAAGGAACGTCTTTCTTTTATGTTCAATACTAACGCGCCAAAAGAACAGCGTCCCGACGACGCACACGCCGCCGCTATTCTGTTCATTGCTTTTTTGCCGTGTTTTGTTGGTATCCGTTCCGATGGACGCGGGCGCAAAGTTATTGCACCGCTTGTTTCCACAAGCGACAAAGCAAAACATGTTATAGCCGCTAACGTACGCGGTGTGTTTGAAGATACACTTTGCAAGTTAATTGACGGCGCACACGTTAGCGCAACAATTGATGAAAGCATTGAACAGCAAAAGAAAGACAAAGCCCGCCGCGCTGAAATTTCCAACGCAAAGAAAGAAACCGCTGCAAAACAAGCTTTGTTAGCTGAAAAGAAAGCAAGCGACGACGCAAAAAAAATTGCTAACGCCGTTAAAGAGTCCGCCGCAAAGAAAGCGGCAAAGCCCGCAAAGAAAACCGCATGAAAGCAAATAGAAACCGCTTGAACGTATTTAGTTAAAACAATTTCATAAACTAGCAACCGCCCGACGTGAATAAAAAAACGTCGGGCGGCTTTGTTATGCTTTGAATTTTGGCGCGTGTTTGTCCGACGTTCAAAGCATAACAAAGCCGTTTTCTAAATTGCCGTTCTTTTGTGTAGCCCACAAAAAGAACAGAACAGGCAAGAAAGAAAAGCGGTTGTATTATTTACCGCCCGCAAAGCGGCAAACAATACAAATTGTTCTTTGAAAACTAAATATTTTCAGCCGTCAATAAACGGTTATAAATATCATTACATAAGAAAGCCCGCTCAAAGTGTTTCTTGTGAGAGAAACAAAGCGTAATGCAATAGGCTTATTAAAGTGCGCCTTATAGCAGAACTTTCCAAAGGTTGCACAAAAGCACGGCAGAACTGCGCTGTTCTAAAAAGAATGGCAACAAACAGTAAAGCCTTGCCAAAAGCTACAAAGCAGAATGCAAGAGGACAAAAAGGAAGAACACGAAAGATTGTATTCTTTTCACGCAATAATTGCGTCCTGAAATGGTTGCACTTGTTGTCTGATTTTGGCAGAGTAGTTTTGTAGCTTTAAGGAATGCTTTACAAAAAAGGAGATGATCTAAATGAACGGTTATCGTGAACCAACGGGAGAAGTGTACCAAAACACAAGTCAAAACAGTTTTACATGGTATCACAAAGAAGTGAAACCATATCAGATTTTTGGCAGATGTGATGGAATTCCTTTCATTGCAAGCCCGTACATTGCGCCAAAAACTGGATTTGTTCCAATGTTTGTACGAAATTCAGAAAAGAAATGGATGTTTGAGCATCCTGGAAAGTTTGTCAATTTGATTTGTAACGCATTTCGTTCAAAACAAATTACACTGTACAACTGGACGAAAACTGTAAATGCAAGAGCAGTAGCGTATTTAGAAGCAGAGCAAAAACGCACGAAAGCAGAAGAAAAGAAAGTTATACGCCAGAGTGCGGAAAATCGTGATACAGCTGTGCATAAGCCAGCGAAACGCACTAAAGCGTTTCGTGGTAAAGATCCTACTGTATCATACGAATACGTTGATGTTTCACGGAAACATTATGGTACGGAAATTGATTTTGGTGGATACTTTAAGCCTATGAATGCAATGACAGCTTCTTATATGGATGGTGTTCATTGATGCTTTTCATGGCAGACGATTTCACCATGAACAATACGTTTTAAGAGCTGGGAAGCGTTATTACAATGTAAGGAAGGAAGAATTTCTTCTTCTAGCTCTTCTCCTTCTGCTGGCGTCAGAATGACACTTTTACGCCACTTGTAAGATTCTGTACTTCCTTTTTTCTTAATAGCAGAAATAAGTTCTTCTTTTGTCATGTCATCGTAATTGACTTTTGGCATTCTTCAAACCTCACTTTCACTAACTATTTTAGCAGAGACGCGATGTAAAAGCAAGAAAAGAGGTGTTTATCTTTGAAAGACAAAAATGAATCATACAAATGGCGCAAATCTTGTGTTCTTACCCCAGCAGAGGGTGAAAAATTAGAGTCGGAAGTGCTTCCGTCTGTACATTGTGACAATGTTTCGCAATTACTAAAAAAAATCATTCGCAAAGAGTTGATTGTGAATGAAAATGTATATTTTCCAAGATGAGTGTATAAAAATGCAAAATGAAAGGGAGAACACAATGAAAGAATACGTAATCTTTGTTGCCTGTGAAGAGGATAAGAACCCCAATTTTGGTGGCCGTTATATCCTCTACACAGAAGAGGAAGTGAATACCCTGGGTGGTCTGGACGCTGTTCTTGCCAAATTGAAGGCAGAAGGCGAGATCATCACCGGTATTCAGACTGGTGAACAGTGAAAACAAACACGTCAGAAGCACACGATAAAAGAGGAGATTTATTATGAAATTTGTCAGAATCAACGGAGAGAATCACGCCGGTTATGCTCTGCTTGATATCATCGAGCACAAGACAACCAGCATGACCGTATCAGAATTGATTGAAACTCTGTCCAAGTGCAGCCCGGACGCATACGTTACGTTCGGAAATCAATATGACGATTATATCGTCGAAACCGTTAGAGAGGTGTGATACAATGGCAATCTTGGCTATTGAATCGGCTCTTGATGTTGCCGTAACATTTGGTGATACAGAGCTTGTGAAAATCTATCAGGAAGCCCTTGAAGAGGCGGGCGTCCACTATGAAAGCTCTGCCAAGTGCTGGGCATAATGAAAGAAGCGCAAACAGTATGAAAATATTATTATAGCCTTAACTATGATTGTAGTGTGGGCTGTGGTATAATAAGGGAAGAAAACCCTTAAAGAAAGGAGAAGAATCATCATGGATGCAAGAATGATTAGTTTTTGGGGTTACGAAACTAACCCATGTGCAAACCCCGATACGGCAAACAACGGAGGTGGATACTCTCAGCCGTCCGGTGGCATCCTTGTTGCTCTCGAAAACGGTGAGTATCTTACCGTCACAGTGGATGATATGTCTTGCGGCGATTTTGGCAGCAGAATCGGTTGGACTATTGACAGTTCAGACAGTCGCAGATGGGGCGGCTGTTATGGCACCATGAACGATGCTATGGTGGATAACGAATGGACGGAGGAATCTCTGGATTCCGTGTCTGGTGTGTACGGGATTGATGCCCGTGCAATGTTGTCGGATGCGGTTTTGGCTGTGCATATTGCCGCATAAAGGTTTCCGTCAAGAAGAGTCTTGTAAGTTAATTCTTACAAGGCTCTTTTTATATGCAAAAGAAAGGGTGTTTGTTATGGATTATTTCACCGCAAAAGAAATGTTTGTCCTTGGTATCGTTCTGGGTGCAAGCCTTGTTTTGATTTTCACGCTGATTTTGAAGGGAGAAATGTAAGATGGCAAAAATGAAACTCGATCCTATTTATCCTGATATCGTTAATCGCTTTCAGTATGTGAAAACGACTAACGCAGACGCTTGGCAGAAACATGTTAAGAATGTCATTGCAGAGAATGAGTACAATGACCTGTTGACCCGGATTGCGTGGGATTTACTCATGTATGTGTATACTTCTGATACGATTTCTGGGTGGTACGATAAGTATAATGTACATGATTCGCATATCACAACGGCAGTCAAAAAGGCTTACATTGAAGTCTTTGGAATGCCGTCAGAATAAAAGATATGTTTTAAGGAGAGCTTGATATGACCGCAAGAGAATATTGTAAGAGCCATCCTGTAACCGCTTATGATAGCAGCTACGGCAGATGTGGTGGTTTCCAGATTCATGGCGATATCGAATACGGCATTGACGATTATCTCTATGGTATGTCTGGTGTGTTGTGTGATGATGAGAAGTATTTTCACTATCACCATTTGAAGATCATCTATGCACCGTCTGGCAGAGCATACGTCAAGTGTTTCGGAAAACGAATTTATCTTGATGAGTGCATGAGAGTGTAAAGGAGAATACAATATGAAAAAAGGTCAATGGTTCATGAATGATGAAACCGGTGTTATCACCAACATTCATCGTGAAGCTGTCGAGTGGTATCGGCAGGGGGCAAATGTCTCAATCTGGATCAACGGTGTGGTCGTATGCCGTTGGGGTCATTGATAAGAAAGGAGAATGCAAGAATGCGTGCTACTGTTGAGGTTTACGAGAATAATGCAGGCGGTATCTTTGTTGCCGTCTTTGGTCAGAATGGCTTGAAAAAGCTGTTTGTCGTTGCTCCTGATAATAATGAAACAAGAATGACGAGGGCATTCTATCAGGAAGCATTATACGGGTTTTCTGGTGTGGACGACTACAACGCAGAAGATTTTTCCGGTCTGTCTATGGATGATGCTTATATGGATATCTGCAGCGGCAACCTGATTGCAGAGTTTTACGATAATCTTGTTGTAAACCTGTATCCGGCAGACATGGGTGTTGCTGGAATGAAGCTGTTTGGTATTGCCTAAAAAGAAAGGAGCTACATAAAATGAGACTCATTCATATCATTGCCACTGTTATTGCTAGCATTTCTATGCTGGTAAACTGTATGACCGCTAACGCAGCAGAGTCTGTGAAAACTCGCTTGCAGAATCGTTATGTCCTCGCTGGTCATGTTGAAGAAATCGAAGTGTTTCGCAATGGAATTAAGACCATTCATGTTATCGATGAGAACGGAGAGGAATGGTTATACTCCTACGCAAGCATGGAAGAAACCCCGGCAGATGGTCAGAAAGTGACCATGATCATGAACAACAATGGAACAAAAACCATTCATGATGACATCATCGAGGATGTCTTGTGGGCACGGCCTGATGAAGTGAATGTTGATTGATGTTCACAAAATGTTTACAAATAAACAACGTACCAACGCATTAAAATGTGACGTTAATAAAATCTACATTTTAGTGCTTGACAAAATCAGCAGTATCCTGTATTATGTAGCTAGAAAAACAGTCCGTCAGAGGGCTTTTATTTTTACGGTATAGCTATATAATACAGGATACGAGAGGAGGGCTATAAAATGGATCAGAACTGGAAGCTTGGTGACGATATGGTTGTAAGTGACAATCTTCTGGATGGTATTACGTTTGAAGATCTGATTCTGACAGTGCATTGCAACTGTCCCAAAATTACAGAATAGGCTGTAAAGAAAGAACTGAAAGAAATTCTTGCGATTCATATGCAAGATATGGAATTTTTACTCGAAAACAATATCAACAAGATAATTGAGTTAGCAAGTAAAAACAGAGAATAAGGAGATGTGAGTATGAAACGCAATAACTATAATTATGAGAGCTTTCACTACACAAGCGATAGTTGTCTGATTCTTATGAGTGAGGTTCGTTATAAGAAAAATGATTTTGGGAAGATGGTTCTTGTACCGGAAGAAACAAAGGAAGAAGTGATTTCACCTACGTTCTATACCAATTACATTACGGCAATTCCATTCTTTGATAATGATTTCTTTGGGCTTCATGCTTCTTGTGAAGCTGAATGGAATAGAACACCGGCAGGAGCTGTGCCTACTGTAGTAACGACAATCAATGGCGCAGGTGATGAAAAGATTGTCGCAACATTTACATTCCTTAGCAAAAGTAATCTTTTGAATACAGCTGGTTGGCGTGAAAAGGAAATTGTCAAGAATGCAAAGTATTTCCATATTGAAAGACTTGACGGTGCAGATATGATTCACCTCTATACCGAAAGTAATGATGGTACGTCAGAGGGCATTTTTGACACTAAGAGATCTATTTGGAGGGGTTAAACGATGACTGGTGTTCAGAAAAAGATGTGGGATGCACTGGTTAAAATGTCTGGTGAGGACGTTGCAAGATTATTTGTAAATTGGTGTGGAGAACAAATTCTGGATGATGATTTCTATAAAAATATGATTGATGAGGGAGCGATTGAAAATGAAGAATGATTTTTACTGGAACAGGAACTATATGACTATTGCAAAAAGTATTAACGAAAGGCACCGTACAAAAATTATAATACATAAAAATTGGCAGTGGTATTTAGCTGAATTTGATTCATTGGAACAACTGCATTTCTTTGAAAACGTAGTTGGATTCAGAACTTGCTATCTTGGAATGGAAAATGGAATCGCAAGATTTTCTTTGAGTCATGAGTTTGAAGAAGAAAAATATTTCTGGAAATTGTCTGAACTTCCGGCTGGTGTAAAACCTATAAAGGCATTGTGTAATGGTAGTATCGTTACTTGCTATTTTTTGAATGATGGGAAAATTATTCATTGGTATCGTCCGAATCCTAATGCAAGGAATGTTTATAAGCCAATGACGCTACAACAACATATTAAATACCATGAAGTGTTTGGTTCGTATTGAAGAGCAGGAGGACGAAGAATGATTATTGACAGCATTCTTGACCGCAGAGACGGCAGACACTACAGCGCACATGATTTCTATATTGAAGTCAGAAAGTATGAGTGTCTTGGCGTAGGCACTCACGGTGAGGATATCTCTATCGCCATGGATTATGGTGATAACAGAGATGTGCAGCGTGTTCTGTGTCAGTACATCCAGCGCAATGGATACCCGGCAGATATTGAGGACTACATAAGAAGTCAGATCTGGGTAGTGTGAGCAGCAGATGCTAGGTGATTAGCTGTACTAGGGCAGACATAACCGCTACCAATGCGAAGCATGAAAATATTAAAAGGAGTGATTGATATGGAAACAATGTACGATCGTATTAAGCGGATGGATAAGCATGAGCTTGCTGAGTTTATCTATGTTATTTATCAAGCTGGTGTTAAAGATGGTGAACAGAATCTTTGTGATTCTCCTGCTGGATTTTTTGGTTGCGGTTACTTCCTTAATGATAATGCAAAAGTATGGATGCCGAATGATAAGCCAGAAGATCTTTATGATGCTTTTGATATCTAAACATTAAAAGGAGTGTTCTGTATGAAGCGTTTCACCTTGTATGACATTCGCACTGTTGATGATGGTTGTGGTGTACAGGTTTGTAGGTCAGAGCGATATGATTCTATTGTTTTGCTTGATCCTGATGATTCCAAGAAGAAACTGGGTGAGTTTGATACGATTGGAGAGTTGAAGGAACTCCTTTGTGAGTTTGGTTTACAGTCTTCTTTAGAGAATATCTTAGATGATATCGAAACGGAAGAAGATTATTATGCGGATTAAAATCATGCTTTTATAGGAGATGAAAATATGAAAACTGTATATGTTATTGCCGTAAAGCATTTATTCGACTACGAAGGAAACACTCTTAATCGTTGGGAGTATGTTCAATTTGGTGAGTGTGGGTACACATTTTTTACTGAATCCGTTGATGGTGCGCAGCACTTTTATTCTATTGATAAGGCTCAAAAATGGTTTGATAAAATCGGTCATGGACTTATCTTTTACGGAAATTGTAAATGTCAGTATGATTTGGAGTCGCTTTGTATTAAGAGCGTTGTTTTCCGAGACCCTATTGTGAATTTTGTAAGAGCTTTGGATTTCAAAAACTGCTAAAACAGATATTTTACAATGATTGAGGTGATAAATATGACTGAAAAAGATAAGCGTGTTTTGAAGTATGCGATTGATAATTTGATTGCAAGAGAAAATAACTTGTGCGAAGGATCTTGTAAAAACAATCCAGTACATAGAGCAGAACGTGAACGAGATCGTGATTTGATTATCTTTGGCATTCGTGATGTTTTGTGCGAGGTTGAGCGTCTTGAAGAACAAGAGAAAGAGATGCTGGAAAAGGCAAAACATGAAGTGGTTCAGTTTTGATTGAGGTAATAGAAAATGTATACTAGCGAAACTGTAAAACAAGTTACCGATTGGATGATTAACAGTATTTCTGACTGGATGGTCGAAAGTGGAACAAGAAGCACCACAGAAGGTAATTGGATCATCTATATTTACGAGATCACCAGAAAATTCAATGTAACAAAAAACTGGGTTACGGCATTCCGTGACGAGATTGTAGATGCTCTTTATAAACACGAAGCGGTTGCAGATGTGCTCTATGATTTTTCTCCTGATGGCACTGTGGAGGATTTCGACATTGATTTTTATTTAAGTTTTTGCCAGAACCTGAGCGATGAAAATTGAGGTGATAGAAATGGATACTAACATAAACCATCTTAACAGTAGAAAAGAATACATGGAGCTTGTTCATCACAATTCTAGTCCGTTTGATTTTTGGGAAGAAGTGCGAAAATTTCACAAGGAACGTGAGCAGGAGGAAAAAGAACATGACCAACATTGAAAAGAATATTATTCTCGCAGCTCTTTCTTCTTATCGGCGCAAGCTGATGGATCAGAGTGTTTCATTCCTTAGAGCTGGTAACCATGAGGATGCAAAGCAGTCAACGATGGAAGCAGCCAATGTGAATGCACTGGTGATTAAGTTCACAAGAGAAAAGGAGTTTGCAATATGAGAAACCTGCTTAAACAGAGCCGTAAGAAAATTTTTGATTTGATCAAACGTGATTGCACATTTGTTGGCTCTTACGATTTGGAACATTCTGAAGAAAGTGTTTTGACTTATCTCCCGAAGCCAGGCACACAGATTCACAAAGATGTTGAAGAGGTTCGTGTCATAAAGAACCGCAAGACTGGAAACTGGGTTGAATCCGTTGTTGATGTGCGTTGGTATTACGGTATGACTTGCGCTGATGCAGAGATGATTGAACGCAAATATCAGTGCAAATCTAACAAGTGAGGGTGTGGAATATGAATAGCGAAAATAAGATTGTTGTTACTAGCTGGAATGGTAAGTCTTGGGAAATGACACCTGAACAGATTGAAGCAGCGTACCGTTACAAAGAGCATCAGTATCGTATTGAAGATGCAGAGAATCAGCTTGATGGCAATGCTGATTGGATTGAGGAAGAATACGGTTATTCTCACGATGAGATTATGGATTTTGCTGACGAATTAGCAGAACGATTCGAGGATAAATTTGATTGCAATGTATCAGAAAATGATGATTGGGTAGCACGTATCATAGAGATGTTTGACGCCGCAGGTAGAAAGGAGAGCAACGATGACTGATCCTTGCCGTTATTGTGTAGCACCGGAGCGTTATCCTGGTTGCCACGACCATTGCGAAAAGTTAAAAGCCCATCGTGAAAGTGATGAGTATAAAAAGCTGTGCGAATATAAGAATACATACCTGAAAAGTCATTCGACAGCAAGCTCTACTCAGATCAACAAAGCGATGCGGTATTTCAAATATAAAGGTTATAGCCTTTATGGATTCAAGAATGTAGGGAGTGTTTGATATGAGAGAAAGATACGATGAAGTATTAGAGGGCTATACCATACTTGAAGATGAATTAAAAGAAGAATCGGAATTTGATCGGTTGATGGAGAGTTCGTATCAAAAGTGGCTTGATACACTTGATGAAAGAGTAAGCGATTCATTAAGAATAATGGATATGGAGGTTTAATAAAAATGAAAGAATTTGAAGGTTTTATTTTTCCTAACGGAAGAATTGTAGCGATTCCTGAAGAGGAATATATGGCAGCTATCGAAGCGGGAAAAGAAATTCTTGTGTTTTGTGGTGGATGGGCTGGTGGATACGCTAGAGCGTTTGGTGCAGATAAGGAACAGGATATTTATGAGCCTGATAAAACTTGTTACATGGTCTATTCGTATGATGTTATGGATAAGACCTTTACGCCAGAAGATATGAAGCGGTTCGCTAAAGTGATTGTCACAGATGGTATCCGTGTGTACATGAAAACAGGTGAGTCGGCCAGTGATTATTGTTCTGGAACCTTCTGTGACTGTGATACGAAAGACAGGCTCGAAGAACATTACCCTGACACTTGTAGCAACGATATTGAACAATACGATTTCAGTGATTGTCGGACAGTTGATTTTGATATGACGGTTCGTATGCTAGGCGCAGATGATAAAGATTATGAAGGTATGGTAAAGATGCTCAAGGAGATTTTGAGGTGATAAAATGTGGGATTTAATTGCAAATAATTACCACGAAGAAGATGGAACAGGTTATGCCTTAATGTTCAACACAAGTGATAGGTATTATCTTGATGTTATGTACGTGTGTGGGCCGTTATACAATTCGATTTGTACTTTTTATTCTCTTAATATTTCAGAGAATGAAAAAATACGAATCGAAGAAGCACTTGTAGCAGAACTGAGAAACAATGGAGTTTTAAGGAGTGAAGATTATGTGGGATCTGAGGGAAGTTCACGCTTGCTTTGATGGTGATGGCTGGGCTTGGAATGAATCTTTTCATCACAAGAATGTGTTCGTAGGTGAGAATGAAGATCCGAAGGAAATCTTCTGGCAGGAATGTCAGATGTTCTTTCTTCAGGATTATCTAAGCAAATGTGAAATTGTGGATGTCAACGGTGGCGATATTCTGGAACTTCAGTTGAAAGATTCTGGTGAACCGGTTCTTGCTATGATTTTGGCAGAGTAAGAGTAAAGGAGAATGAACTATGAAAATCGAATCTAAGTATAAAGATATTCTGGAATCTCTTGAATGGGGGATTGTTGGCGAAGATTTAAAAACAATTGATATCGAAAGTTGGTCTCCGGCTGGTGAGAATATTATTCTCACATTAAACACAAATGACATTCCCGGCAGTGCGATGAGCGAATATGAGAATTTCGATGTCGATAGTCACGCAGCTGAACTAATTGCAAATCGTGGTGAGAATGGTATCCCAGATTCTGTTTGGGTAATTGCTGAAGACGCATATAAGATTCGAGATATGCTTAAAGAATTGGCATACGCACTTTTATCTGCAGAGTAAAGGAGAATGAGTTATGACACGATTTTATCTTAATGCAGGTGCTCTTGGCCGTTGGATGCACCAGAATAAAGCACAATACACTGGTGCTTACGTTGAAGGTGTCTTAGTCGATAGTTTCGTTGTTGAAACAAAGCGTGGTGTTGCAGCTATCTATGAGCACGCTCTGAATGAGTGGACAAGTAACTATTATGTTGAGTTCACTGATTACAAGAACGGTTTTAAGAACGGAGAGGTCGATAAGATTTGGGCTGATTGGTACACATTTGAAGAAAAGGCTAGCGCATAAGAGGTGATGGAATATGAATTTACTTACGTTTCTTTCTTTGATCACTGATGGTACAAGCGTAGCTCTTTGGGATGACTACAAGGAGCAAAAAATCAAGGATTATTGTAAGCGAGACCAGATTTCAATTTCAGAAGCCAGTCGATACGAAGTATCGTTTTTTACGGCAGATGAAGAAGGTATGATTACGATTTTTGTGCATTAAAAAGATTGATAAAAGGGAGATTTTAGATATGAAAAACCTGTGTTGTTACGACAATGAAATCATAAAGTGGACTTACGGTGATAACTTATATTGCTTACATATCCAGCACGATGATGAAGCAGATAATAATCCTCGCTGGTGGGATGACCACGATTCCGTGATGGCTTATTTCCATCCTCGTTATCATCTTGGTGATAAGATTGATGCAAGTACGGCAGAAGATTTTTGGAATAATCTTGTTTACGAGTATTGCTCCGATAAAGAAGTTTTAGATGCACTTTTTAACATGAAGTTGGAAGATACCTGTGCCATTGTTGATGAAAATTATAGTGACGAAAAACGATACGCCATCTGTGGTATCGGAACTCTTTTTGATGAAAAAGTTTCTGTAAATCCAATGTATGTTGGTCTGAAGTATAACGAAATTGTTATTTATGTCCATGGTGAATTGTCTATTCGTGATTGTCAGATTCTTCTTGATAAGCATATTGCATGGCTTCCTCTTTGGCTGCATGACCATTCTGGCTTGTCTATGGATTGTGATACCCGGTTCAGAGGTTCGTGGGACGATAGCAATGTTGGTTGGATTGTAACCGCTATTACGGATGGTTCGGATAATACCAAAAATGAAGCAGAACGAATCATGCGTGATGAGGTGAAAACTTATAGCGATTATCTTTCCGGTGAGAACTACGGCTATATGCTTTATCGAGAAGAACACGGAGAATGGAAGGAGATTGATAAAGCATTCGGATTTATCGGTTCCGATGTGTTTGAAAACGGTATTGTATACAGCGCTGGTTGTGGCCTTGAAAAGGCATTAAAGGAAGATCGGTGCCGTATCGGTGATGCAGAGAAGGTTGTAACCGTCACTTATAACTTTGATAAATGTTGAATTTTAGGAGGAAAATAAAATGGATGACAATATGATGGAACGTCAGATTGCTGATTATATGGTGAAGTATGGCACTGAAAATACGAATTATGGTTCGTGGGTATTTGAAGTTAATGAACTTGTAAAGAGATTTGGTATCGAAAAGAAGTGGATTCAAGAACATGATGACGGGATTATGTCGTGGTTATACCTTAGAGAAGAAGTTATAGATGTAGAACGTGAGCTTGGTGGTGATGATTTTACTACGCAATTGTTTGACGTTCGTTTTAGTCCGTGCTTTTGCTAAGGTTTGGAAGATTTTGAAAGGAAAAATATCATGAAAAAGACTTTATACACAAAAGACGAACTTTATAATCTCCTGAAAAATGGTGCCATTCTTGATGAATTGCTTGAGATGAGTGATGGGCAAGAATGTACGATATTTAAGGCTGATTATTTTCCTGAAGAAGATAATTATAATATCGTTATTTATATTCCTGATCTCGATATGAATGGTGTTGTCTATGACCGTAAAATGACTTTGGAAGAACTTGCAGACGCATACACGAACTTTTATACTGCACAGGATATTATTGATATCTGTGAAGGTGATAAAAAGAAAGCAAAACGAGTGTTTTACAATTGTGATTGGCAGCATCCCTCCACTGAATTTACAGAGATGGAAACATTTGACGAAGAAGATGATGACGTAAATCAGTATTGGTTTGCTGAAACTCGTTGGTGTATCGATGACGTTATTGATGCAGCGAAGAAAAAAGGAACTGTATTGACTCCGCAACAAGCTGAGTCGTGGTGGAAAAAGAACGAAAAGTGGTTCAAGGATACTCTTACTGAGTATGGTAATGAGATTCTTTTTAATGCAAATTTTAGTGAGGTGTAAACATGTGGTGTGTTATCGAATGTGGTTCTAAAGGTGAAATTTTTAAGCCTGAGTTTTTTCAAAACGAAAAAGAAGCTATGAAATATATCGTGGATGATTCGAAAGAATGCTATGCAATGTATTCTGACCTTCCTAATGTTCTGGCTTATTATGATAGTGTCGAACTCGAAGCACAGGTTTGGACGGATGAATTTAGTTTCAGATGGAAAGCATTTGATATTTCTAACAAATTGATGTAAAAGGAGAGTTTTATTATGAAGTATCAGGTAACTGTAGCTCGTACTGGCTATGTTGAAATTGAAGCCGATGATGAGCAAGAAGCGATGGATATTGTTGCAAACGATATGAACTCAAAAGATATTGAATGGACGTGTGATTTTACAGTAACGGACTGTGAAGAAAGTGAGGAGTAAATTATGGCTATCGTAAATGGATTTGATACTAAGAAGATTAGTGCTCAACTTTCGAGAGTTTCCCGATATGAGGTGTTTTATCTTGGCGGCGATTATTACATCGCTGATGGTGTGATGCTTTTGCGATGTGGGTACGATTTGATTGAGCAGATTCAGTCAACTATTGGTGTAATGATTCCGCATGGAAATGAAGGGTGGATGTATAGCGTAAGAAGCGGATGGGAAAAAGCACCTTATGAAAGACTACATAAATATCTTACTATCTGCTGCGAAGGACATTACAGTCACGGTGAAAACAAAACCATGAGTGTTGTAAAGACCGAATGTATTAAATACGGTATGCAGCAGGCAAATACGGTCATACACACATTAGAAAATGGAGAAAAGGTTCTTCTCAATAAGCGCTATGTAGATATGATGGCGGCTTCTAAAAAGTGGGGATGGTTTTCAGAGGGGAAGGATAGATTAAGTGCAATTCACTTCATGAACAAGCAAAATATTTACGAGATGTGGGTTCTCCCAATTCGTTACGAGGATGGTGCTATCTAATGTTCTATCATCTTGAATACTCTGTCAGACACTTTATGTACGGCGATACATATAGAGGGCATGAAATCTACCCCACAAAAGAGCTACGTGATGCAGAGCTTAACTGGATGAAAACGTGTTACAGCAAGCCGACAGAGCTTGTCTATACAACGTATGAAACCGAAACGCTTAGTGAAGATAAGATAATAATATAAAGGAGAATGAATATGACAGCACGAGAAATTGCAAAGGATTTCGTCAGTACAATGAACCCGTCAATGTGGGCTGGTGTTGGTCAGAAACCTGATAACTTCGACACCAGAATCAAAACATACACCATTGATGGTTTTTATGAATATGAGCTTGATGTTTCGTATGATGAAGATGAGCTTGGTTACGTTGTTATGCTTGAAATAAGATGGGCAGACGATGGAGAGCTGGTTTACGTTCTTGACACTCAAAGGGTTAATTCTGAAGATGCAATCGAATACTCAATCAATTCTCTTATTGATAATCTTTAATAGAATAACATAAAGGAGAATGAATATGACAAAATTTGAGAAACAGACGGTTATTAACGCATTGCATTTTTATAGCGAATATTGTTGCAACCACAGTGAAAAATCTGCGAATATGATTGCACAGAAATGTACGGCTGAAGGATTGCTTTATACGTTTCAATCTATTCTTGATGAAAAGGCAGGAAGTGTAAAAATCTAAATAGAATCGAGGTTTTAAAAATGATTACGGTTGTTTATGATGATACGATGTGTAATGGTCCTTACCGTGTAGAACACAAAACAATGGAAGATGCGGTAGAGTCTGTTAATAATGATTTTGAAAGTCTGATGAAAGAACTGCGAGATGAAGGCTATGAACCTGAATGGATTCGTGACGGCCATCATATGCTTGAGGTTTATGTTCCGAATACGTCTATTAACGCATGGTGGGATTTTGAGTAAGGAGAATTAAAAATGGAACTGTGCGATGAGATTTGGTGCGTTATTGAATGCAGTGTTGACGGAGCAGCATTTGAGCCGGAGTTTTTTAAGAGTGAACAGGCGGCGAAGGATTTCATAAAAAGAGATGCAGAGGAGTGTATGGAAACTTATTCTGATTATCAGGATTTTCAGATCGCATTTGACCCAGAAGGAATGGTTGCGTTGGTCGGTAATAAAGATATGAGTTGGACTTGGCAAGGATTTAAAGTGACTAGCAAGATTGAAAATTTATGTGAGGAATAAATATGAGTATGGATATCAACGAAATCAAAATGTTTGAGCAGAAGATGATTGACAGTGCATTTATTGATGCTGTTGATTATGATCCGAAGGTTGCTGCACGAGCTGTGGGAGCACGTAAGATGAAAATGAAGGGTGTGTGCTCTTTTAATGAATACATTAGTTATTTGCAGACCATTACTGGTAATGCGAAATTGTTCTGGAAGTATCAGTTTTGAGGTAAAAATATGGTTTTAAAACTTGAGTTCACAGATGGTCACGAACCTTGGATATCATTTCCAATGAATAGGGAAGAGGCTTTGAACCTATGGAATAGGCTGAGTAAGATGCCCACAGCACGGCCAGAGTTCAGATTTGGCAAGCTGAAGTGTCGTTGTGATTGCCTTGGTAACTGGTATGTTGCTCAGTGGTTCGATGGAATGCACAAGAGTAAGATGTTTAGATATCTTGCCAACGCTCTGAAGTACATGGAAAAAGAAATGGCTTGATAAATAGATTGTGAGGACAAAATGTTTGCACTTATCAATACTTATATTGCAAAAGGTGAGAATTCATTTCTCCCGGAAGTTGTTTATAAAAAGGGCTTCAATACGATTCTTGAGGCAGAAAATGAAATGAACAAACAAGTGGACGATATTCTTGTAAATCATTATTGTAAATATTATGAAGATGAAAACGGTGAACAGAATTTTAGTGTTTTGCGATTAAAAGGTGATATTCGTATTGATGCTTGTGACGTATACGATTGGTGGAAAATCGTAGAGATTTGATAAAACAGTTCTTCTAGGAGGGAAGATAAAATGAATGAAAAGCAATTTGCAATTGATACACCTATCGGAAAGATTATCGCAGAAGGCATTACAGAGCCATATCCTGAGATTGTGATTTACCTTAAAAGAAATGATGGCGAAACAATTAACCTGTCTAGTATCAATTACGAAAGTGGTGGTGATATTGAAAATTATCTTTGGATGGATGTGTTCAGTGATGAGTACACGAATCATAAGAGCTGGCCGTTTGAAGATTTGACTGCAGATTTTTCCTAATGAATGAAAAGGAGTAAAACAAAATGGCTACTAATAATCCTATGACCGTAATAACCTCTAAGCACTTTGGTGCACTGAATGTAGATGTGTACCAGAATGACAAGCACCAGTATTACATGACCCGTGAACAGATTGGTGCAGCGCTAGAGTACAATAATCCTAATAAGGCAATTCAAAACATCCATGTTAAGAATACGGATCGTCTTGACCCTCTTTCAACATTCCTCAAACTGAGGAATGTTGAGGGCGGAATCACGAAGGAACGTGAATATATTGTTTACAGTTTGCGTGGTGTTATGGAAATCTGTCGTCTGTCACGTCAGCCGAAAGCAGATGCGTTCATGGATTTCTGCTGGGACATTATGGAATCTCTGATGCGTGGTGATTCTGTTTTGGCTACTCCTCAAATGGATGCTGCACTGAGTAAGGAATTTATTGATGTAAGACTTCACGCTCTATTTGATAGTATGAAGAATCTTCAGAGTGAACTTAATTCCACTCGCAAAGATCTTAGTGAACAGATTGAGGAAGCTCGCGTTACTAGCAACGAAGCATTGAATGTGATTAGTAGTGTATCTCAGTGTGTCCATCAGATTAAGGACAAGCAGATGGATGATGCAATTCGTTCTACCAGAAACTTTACTCCTCGTAAGGATGTGATGAGCGACTGGCGTAAGAAGATGTATGAACGTATCAATGTGATTGCCGCAATCAATGAAATGAAGGTTCAGGATGTGTTCCGTGATATTTACGAATATATGAATCGTGTCTATACCTTCGTTATTGAGGAAGAGCGCAGAAAGTATTGTGCAAGAACCGGTCGCACTGGTCACATTCCTACGATTGATGTGGTTGAAGCAAGTACGATGTACAAGTCCATCTTTGGTGCCTTGGTTGAAGATTCGTATACTGAAGCAATCAATAAGAAGAAGGAAGAAGCTGTTGAACAGAAGGCTCTGCCTGAAGCCAAAGTTGTTGAAGCAGCTCCTGAAGTGGATGTTTGTGTTGCTCCTGTGATTGATGTAGAAGCCAAGGAAGTTGACCATGAGTCGGTTGTAGAGGAGAAGCCTAAGAAGCAGACTGAGACGGCAAAGATTCTTTTCCCTATTATGCTTCCTCTGGCAGAAAAGCTTGGTGATAAGCCGCAGTACAAGCACACTTACACTCTGATTTATGAGCGTATTGGCTATAAGAAAATGAGTAATTTGTTTGTGGCTTACGAAAAGGCACACGGTAAGGCACCGCATCCGAAGACTAAGGTGTTCATCGAAAATGAAAAGAATCTCGCGCTGTTTAAGAAGACTGTGAAGCAACTGATGAAAGAACAGGAGAATCAGTAAATGTACGTAATATCGAATGGTCACAACTATATTATGAAACGGAAGGGAGGTCGAATCTGTGCCACCTGTGATATCAATCTGGCATTGCAGTTTGAATCAAAGGGGCTGGCAATCTGTGAAATCAACAAGCTTCCCGCCGGATATAAGAACGGACGCTATGCACCGAAATCTATGGATGAAGCTACAATTGCAGGCAAGAGTCCGAATATAACGGCTTCGGCTGTAAAGCCAAATACATACGCATTTCACATGGAAGATTCTGAATGGCTGGCAGAACTTAAAAAGAATTTGGTTATCACGGATAAAACCATGTGTAATCTGAAAGAGATGTATTCAAAAGTGTACGGTGATTTGACTGCCGCAAGTGATGAGATTGACAACCTTGAGCACGCTATTGAGTTTAAGACCGTGAATGCAGCGCAAGGTTATCAGCTTATGGCAGAACTTAAAAAGGCTCGCCGGAGGCGTAGAGAAGCTAAGGACGCAAAGCTTTTGCTTGAAATCGTTATGAATACAGAAACAAGAGAGTGGGGAGATGGCAAGTTAGAGACTGCCATTGAACAGCTTGGCACTCGACAGTTTACTCCAAAGGTTCGTAATGATCTATTTGAAAAGAATTGAGGTACATAAAATGCCTACTATTAGAGGAAACGGATATTGTAAGGTTTGTGGTGCTCCGGCTGCTGTAAATCACGAATATTGTGATCATTGCCGCAGGATGGTAAGAATCGAAGCGCGACAGGCTTATGAAAGAAAGAGACGAGAACAGGAACGAAGTAGAAAGCCAGTCTTGACATTCAGCAATATTGTTAAACTTGCGGATGCAGAGGGGTTGTCTTACGGAAAATACTGTTTGAAGTATGGGATTTGAGGTGAATGTAATGAGTGCAGCCGTTGAAAGAAAAGAAGAACAGATATCTAAATTGATTTATTTTAATCCGAAGCCTTCTGTTCCGGCTAAAAAACGTGGTGTTACAAAAAGTAAGCAGAAGCGTAAGCGTAATATTTCTCCAATTAGAAGTTTGGATGATGTTCAAATGATTTCGGAATACTTCTGGGATAAAAAGCAATATCGCAATTGGTGTCTATTTAATGTCGGTATTGCAACTGGGTTGCGTGCTAGTGACTTGCTTAAATTGAAAGTTTCTGATATGTCTTACTGTCTTTATAATGGAAAAATTGAGGTGGTTGAGGACGCAGGAACTTGCATCGTCGAAGAAAAGACTTCTAAATATCGTGAAATCATTCTTACTCCAGAAGCGAGAGACATCGTTGAAACGTACATCAGGATTGCGAATCTTGAATATGACGATTGGATGTTTCCGTCTCGGCAGGGGAGTTGGAAAAAGTCGTTGAGGACAAATGGTGGGGATGGGAAAACCGGTATTCCTCATATTGCAGAACCCAAAAAGGCCGGTGATCCTATTGATGTTGATTCTTTTGCTCGTATTCTTCGTAATGCTGGTAAGGATTTAGGTCTTAATTATAAGATTGCATCTCATTCTTGTCGTAAGACATTTGGTTATCGTGAGATGTGTCTTAATAAGGATGATAACCAGGCATTGTCTTGGATTCAGGGTCAGTTGAATCATAGTAGTCAGGATATTACATTACGGTATGTTGGTTTTGATGATGATAAGGCAAAAGAATATTATAAGAAGACTTTTTATGGTGTGAATACACACAGCTTGGAAGACTGAGGCGTATGATGGCTGATACTTATATTAAGATCTGGGATACTTACGAGAGCTACTTTGAACCCCTTAGTGCTGCCGAGGTGGGGCGTCTGGTACTGGCGATGATGAAATATAAATCGTCTGGAACGGAGCCTGAACTCAACGGAAATGAGCGGTATGTGTGGCCTGCTGTGAAGAGAGATTTGGATAAAGATGCCGAATACATCGAAGGTAAGAGAATTTCTGGTAAAGCTGGTGGCTCATCAAGCAAGCGTAAGCAAAACGAAGCAAACGCAAGCAAAACAAAGCTAGAAAAAGAAAAAGAGAAAGAAAAAGATAAGATATCGTCTTCGTCTTGTTGTGAGACGACAACGACGAAACCTATCGAAGATGTTTTCCGAGAGAATATCGGGAAGCTTGGTGCTACTAGTCAAAAGGCTTTAGCAAAATATGTTGATCGCATGGGTGACGAACTTGTGCTTGCTGTGATTGGTAAGTGTTCGGATCTGGGTGGTAGTACATGGGCTTATGTGCGAAAAGCTTTGGATGAAGCAGAATCTCTTGGTTGCAAGACTGCTGATGATTATCGCCGGGCTTGTCCGATAGGGAGTGGTCGTAATCTTAGAGTGAGTAGGGAGATGCCTAGCGGTGGTGATTGGCTGAAGAACGCAACGCATAGACGTCCGCTGATAAAGAAAGACGCTTAAAAGTAATATTTTAGGAGGAGCTTATGGGTAATTGGTACAAAGTATCAGGTCAATACGATGACGGTTGTAAGGTGTATAAGAAAGACTATATCGTCTTTGCAGAGTCTAGCTCTGATGCAGAACAAAAGATTTTTCACTTGAAATTGCCGTATGATTGTTCTTTTTTCCCTTGCACGGTAACTCAGTTGATTAAAAATATTATTTATGAATTTTAATAAAAGAGTGATTTTAGGAGCGTGATTATGATGAACGAAGATATCGTTTTGCGAGGCGATGAAGCAAAGCAGTTTGTGTATAATCTGCATCATCCTAATGTTGCTAAAATAGTGAAAGAGAATAGACGACGGGATAAGGCACTTGATGAAGTGAACTATCAGGAAACAGATGATGGTTTTACGTTTGATATTGATAAAAATAAATTGGAGGTTTAGATTATGGGACTGTTACTTGGTTTGGGTTTGCTTGGAGCGGCATTTGGCATTGATGCAGCAAAGCAAGCACCGTTTGATAGAGCGTATCGCCGTCTTGAAAATGAATGGGGGACTTGTACATCGGAAGAGAGTAAGCGATGTGATGCTCTGAAGTATGCTGTGCAGAATGGTTTGTGTTTCGAGGATGAAAGGAAACCTGTGATTGAGTGGCAGAAGCTGAGAGATCTTCAGTGGAAATATCAGCTGGCTGGTATCTCTTGGCCGAGAGAATCTGCGATTCGAGATGTATGCCGTCTGGCGGCTCGTGACCGTGGATTTGAGTACAAAGGCTATCTGCGAAACACACTGACCTTTGGTTATATCACTGATCCGAAAAATATTTGTAAGCTTGGTATCGTAGATTGAGAGGAAATTTGAAAATGAATAACGCTCGTAGAAAAGCTATTAAGCAGACTATTGATCGTTTTGATTCCATCCGTAAGAAACTGGATGAGCTTGTAGCAGAGGTCGAAAGTGTAAAGTCTGACGTTGAGGATATCCAGTGGGAAGAAGAAGAGTATCGTGATAATATGCCGGAGAACCTGCAGGGAAGTGAACGATACGATAAGGCAGATAATGCTTGCACGAATCTGTCTGATGCTGTAGATGCTCTGGATGATATGATTGGTGCTCTGGATTTTGACTTTGGTGATGTGACTACATCTCTGGAGGAAGCAATGGAATGATTAAGGCCACATATCCATTGAAAAGAAGTGCATGGGCTGTGTTCTTGTACAGAGGCAGGCAAGTTTGTTCATATCTTTTGCGTAATAGCAATCTTGGGGACAAGGAACGTATGGTAGAGTTGCTGGCACGAAGGTACATGACAGAGCCTGAGAATATTGTTGTAGATATTGAATTTAGAGATTGAGGTGGTAGAGAATGACCGCGTTTGTAATGTTTACTTTCAATGTGGCACTGATAATAGCAGTGAATAATAGTCCGTTTGCATTTTAAGTGGAGGCATGAATATGAAAGAACTGGAAGAAATTTACAATCGATTATATGATGAATACATTGACGCTAGACGAGAGCATATTAAGTCTAGTCTCGATATGAAAAAGAATGGTGACAGAATATATTTACATGGAAAAATGCATGGGTTAGAAATTGCTATTAGCATCGTCGATGAAGTGCTCGAAAGGGTTAAGGCAGAATATACCAAGGAAGCTTTTGACGTAGACCCATATAAAACCTAAATTCTTTGGAGGGAAAACCAAATGATTGTTACTATGTATCGAAGAAAATGGAAATTCTCGGTGATGAGTGCAGAAGATGCAGAAGACTTTATCCGACAGCCACATTTTGAACGGATTCGGTTTATCTCAATCACTGAAGCTAATGGTCATCATATTGATTTTCATAAGTGTGAGGGCAATATTACTTTTCTACCGCTGAAGTTTGATGATTGCACTACTGATTTAGAAGGCACCTGTATCACTGATGTTCAGGCTAAGGATATCGTGAATTTTATTCTGGATAACCATGAGGAAGATAATACGGATTGGTTCTGCGTGAATTGTGGTGCTGGTGTATCAAGATCCGCAGCCGTGTGCGCTGCTGTTATGAGAATTCTGTGTAATGATGATATGCCGGTATTTACAAACAGCTACTTCTGCCCAAATATGACGGTGTACAGAGAGGTGCTGAATGCTTGGATTAACCGTCTGTCTGATAAAAATGAAATGAAAATGAAAGTATTTCGACTGAGACATGGAATACTGTAAATAAAGATATGGTAGAGGAGTAAAACATGAAATACACAAAGCGTGAAATCATTAGCGCATATCGAATTCTCACGAAGAATATTCAACAGAATGATCTCGGCTGGCGTGGAAAAATGATTTTAAGTGATGTACTTGATGACTATTTCAGCCGTATTGAGGGTGAAAAAGTTGTCGTCGATCCGAAGTATGGAAGTTTTCGTTGTCCCAAATGCAATACGGTAATTACAAGTAGGTATGATCACTATTGCAAAGATTGTGGTCAGAAGTTTGATTGGAGAGAAACAAGATGAAGATTGATTTGACTCTCAATGAAGCACGAGTTATCCAAGATGCGCTTGATGCGACGAGCCTGTGCTGTTCTGGATGCTACATGGGTTACAAGAGTGGTGATGAGGATTTGTGTTTCAAACTTGATAAGGATGGAAATTATCGCTGTAAGCTGATGCGAGAAATTGATTCCATCAATGGCAAGATTGAGGATGCAATGGACGGAAAGTGATAAAATCCGGGTTTTTGTGGATACTTAACAAAAGGATGTGCAGACCGATGATATAACTATTGATGACGTAGGATTATTAGTAAAATTTTGGTAATTTTGATAATCGTATTGTATTTGATCTTTATGCGGTGTATGCTTGAGACAACCTCAATACAAACGGTCAAATCAAAAGACATGTGAGGTTAATATAATGTGGATTATGATAAGTTTACTTATGGTATTGGATGCCGTGTACGCACTTAGTCTGTTAGGAGCGCTTTCCGATGCCGATGATCAGAGTGGGCGGCTGGAAATGAAACAGGGAAGGGATGGTCGAAATGGATAATTTGAAACCGTGTCCATTTTGCGGTGGAGAAGTTACCATTGCAGAGGGCGGTTATCGCCAAACACGATGGATGTATGTTACGAGAGGAAACAAAGAAAATAGGTGCAACTGCTATGTTATCATGGAAAGCAAAACTTACGACTTTGATTCCTCTGAAATGGAAAAAGCAAAAATTAAAGCCGATCTTATCGAAGCATGGAATAAACGGATTTATAAAAGTTAAGTTCTAGGAGAGTTTTATATGATTGCTACAGAGTTAATTAAGATTTTGGAAAAGCTACCAAGTGATGTTTTTATCGAAACGGATAGCGGTTTGGAATGTGATGCAACTGAGGTGAATGCTGCTTATTATAGCAGTCAAAAAAATGTTTTGGTTTTAACATGGAAACCGCAAGGAAACTATAGATATTACGAGGAATCTCCAAAATGGGAGTGTGTGTTCTGCGATGTAGACAGTCATTCCCCGGTAGTGCTACATTCTGATTTTTGATAGAAGCTGAGATTTAATGAAGATACATTACGAAAAAGTTCGTTGTTCTTTTTGAAGGTTGGAATGATAAGCACGACCACGAATGTATGTGTTATGTTGTTGATGTAGATGATGATTTTGAAAGTATTTTGAGCGTTGAAGAACAAGCAGAAAATATGGCTCGAAACGAATATCCTAATCTGAAAAATTTTGAGACGCTTTACATCAAAGAACTGCTTAACAGATAAGAACTAAGATTTAGGAGGAAATAGTATGGAAAGAAATTGGATTATGACCTGCACTAAGTTCAAAATGGTACGCAAACTTCTTGCAAAGAATGAAAAGACTATCGATATGTGCAAGCAGATTCTTACTGCGCTGCAGGCGTGTGATGACGAAATTGTTGCCAGATTTTCAGATTGGGAGTGGAGAGAAGACTTCGCTGAGCTTTCGTCTGAGTTGCATGATGAAATTTACTGGATAGATGCAGAAGAATCGTATGCAGCTTGCGAAGAGATTGTGAATGACCGGCTGAAAGAAATGTACAATTTATGTGACGATGCGAGTGTCTGGCTTGCGATTTGATAAAACCAATATTTTTGAAAGGAAGTGATTTTTATTAACTCTAATTTGTTAATAAATCGTGAGCAAAGTATTGCTGTTGTGTGTATTATGTGCTTGCTGGCAGGGAATCTGGTATCGAAGATCAGCCCGGTGGCTCAGAAGCAGAGCAATTCGTACCTTTATAATAGTAGTCCTCCGGCAGTGAGCATTGTGCAGCAAGAGGAAAAAGAGCCAAAAGTCATTGTAGAGACTGTTGTTGAGACGCGGATTGTGAACTTCAGCCAGGGAAAGCGCGAACTCACTGACGATGAGCGTGCTCTTGCAGAGCAGATCGTTGCTTGTGAAGCAGGTGCTGACAGTTTGGAAGGCCAGATGGCTGTGGCTCAATGCCTTTATGATTCCGCTGTACTTGATAGTCTAACCATCCAGCAGGTCTTTAAGAAGTATGGTTATAGTTCCTTATATAATAGGAAGGTGACGGCAGAGAACGAACTGGCTGTGTCTATGGTGTTTGATTACGGCGCTAAGATTTCAGACAAACCTATTCAATGGTTTGTAACCCCGGCGGCAGCTCCAGGCAGTTGGCACGAGCGCGGAGCAACCTTTGCTGGACAATTTGGCGCACACAGGTTTTATTATGACGCGAAGCTGGTTGTGGATGATGCTGAGTAAATGGTATCATCTAAAATTTCGATAAATAATACAACGAAAAGATGTGTAATGTATTGACGAAAACAAAAAGATGTGTATAATATATCTTGAAAGTTGTTTATATGAGCGGAAGGCGGTATTTCAATGAGTGAGAAAAAGGTTTTGGGAGTTATACGGGTTGAGAACTTTTTGAAGTACATAAGAAAAAAGCGAGTGTGGGTTTGTTTTATTTGCAATGATGTGGATATTCACATGGTCTGCAAAAAGATGGACGACATTGGTGTAGAGACACATGGGATTGTCAAAGGCATTGGCTTTTTCGGAAACGAAAGTCATATTGAGCTGCTGCAAGAATGCCACGAAGTAAGGAGGATAGAGCTCAGGCCGGAAGATAAAGAAAAAGCGTATGAGATGATTTTCGATAATACCAGCGTGTTCGTATCAGAGAATCCTGAGTTGTACGGGCACTAAAAATATTTTCAAAAACCTCTTGACTTATATGGTTGTATCCTGTATAATATAGCTATGGAACGGAGCTACACTATTATAGAGGAGAAAGATTATGGACAACAATATTGACCCAAAGGTCGGAGAGGTTTGGTTGGTCGATTTGTCAAATGCGACAGGTCATCAGCAGCGCGGTATTCGACCGTTCGTTGTGACGAGCAACAATAAGCGCAACTTCTTTAGCCCCACAATCAAAGGGAATCCATTGTCTTCCAGAATATACAAGCGCTCTCCGGTTCATGTTCTACTTTCAAAGGAAGACTGTGATTTCTTAGAGGTTGACAGTATCGTTCTTTGTGAAGAGACTGACACGCTTAACAAAGGGCAGTTTATCAAAAAACTTGGTGTCTTGTCGGAACGTCAGATGAATATGATTGCAATGGCAAGATGTAAGGATGAACCGTTTTTGCTCGCAGCATTCCTGAGCGGCGTACAACATACTATGGAATTTCAGAATTTTGCCGCATTTGCTTGATTTTTTATAATGTTTAATGGTACACTACATATAATAAGAAGGAGTGTGCCACTATGCTTACTGAAGAAAAAATCAACGCTTTTGCCGAAAAGTATTCTGATAGAAGCGGTGAGTTTGTTGCATCGACGATGCGTCACGTCATGGATTACGAGGCCGAGCGTGGGTATGAGTTGTTTGACTTCACAAAAGATGATTTCGTAAAGATGTTTGCCAAATATAATTGGGTGAATTCGAGTCGTTCGTTTAAAAATGTGAAGTCAATAATCACAGGCTACATCAAAAGTGAAAACGAAACAAGCATGTATGATCTGGCTGACTTTTCAGAGAGCGATGTAAGCGCAGATGATATGTACAATGACAGTTATTTTGCGTCGGTTGACGAATTTGTTGACTTCTTAAATAAGTACGAAGAGCCATATCAGATTCGTATGAACGTAATTGCTGTTTTGTACTGGATTGGTCTTACTTCCGATGAGATTTCTAATCTAACAATTAACGATGTGGATTTTGAATCTAATACCGTTCTTGATAAGACTGATGTTGACGCAAGGTTAATGGATATTATCAAGCAATGTTACGAGATGAAACAGTATGATGCCCCCAATAAGAGCGGTTATAGAACATTTTATGTCATGAATGGCGATTATATCCTACGCAAAACGAAGGATAAAACCGGTGTAAACAGTGATCCAAAGACGTCTATAATTTCAATTCATGTCTATTTTTCGAGGTTGAACGATATCCTCGAAAAAAGGCATCATTCAAAAACCTTAGATCAAAGATATTTAGCCAGAAATTGTGAGTATATCAAGGTTTATAACTACTGTAAAACTCATCCAAAATTTAATCTTGCAGAACTTAGTTTCGGAAATGGTAAAGGTCCTCTTGCGGACATTATCGGAAGAAAGTGCAGCAAAGTTGCCTATCTTAGTTTCCGGCAAGGATATAAAGGTTGGGTTGAATATTTCCATGAAAATTAAAAACAGGGGGCTTCGGCCCCTTCATTTTAACACGTTAGCTATATAATACAGGATACAGAAAATAGTATTTGAATGGAGAATGATAACAATGTCTGATTTTAAGAAATTTCGTGCGCTGCTGCAGGACCACTTCAATGAGATGGTGAAGAGTGAGAATCCACTGTTTGTCACTGACGCTGATGAGGATGAACTGTACAATCTGTATCTTGACAGCTTCCCGGCTGGCACGAATGAGCTGTTCCGTAAGCGTCGTGAGTATGATTGTTCCTGCTGCCGTCGTTTTGTAAAGAATATCGGCAAGCTGGTGGCGTTTGACAAGAATTATAATTTGATTTCCATCTGGGATTTCAATGCAAAGTCTGCCAAGTACCAGCCGGTTGTTGATGCACTGGCTGCCTATGTAAAGAGCCGTGCCATTGTGAATCCGTACTTTGTCAGTCGCAATATGATCGGTTCTAGCAATATGTTTGGCACCGAGATGAACTACGAGTACGATGAAAACCACAAGGATGTGCATACTTGGGATCATTTCGCAGTCAAGATTCCGCAGCGTTTTATTACCAGTGGAGATGATGTGGCTACCAAGATGGCTCAGTGGCGTGATTCCGCAAATGTGTTCAAGCGTTCTTTGGAAGAGCTAACCATGGAGGCTGTTGATACTGTGCTGGAGCTGATTGCTCAGAATAGTCTGTATCGCGGCAAGGAGTTTGAAAACGCCGTCAAGGTATTCAAGACTAACAAGATTGAATACAATAATACTCCGGCTGAGAACAAGGCCGCTTATGTTTGGCTGGCACCGGCATGGAGCGATATGGGACAACTTCGTATCCGTAACACCGCTATCGGTACTTTGCTGGTAAATCTGAGTGATGGTATGAACGTGGATGCAGCCGTTACTGCCTTTGAGAAAGTTGTTGCTCCTGCAAACTATAAGCGTCCAAAAGCAATTTTCACTAAGAAGATGCTGGAGGATGCACAGAAAACCGTCACTGAGCTGGGCTACATGAACAGTCTGGGCCGTCGGTTTGCTACTCTGGACGATATCACCGCCAACAATATCCTGTTCTGCAACCGTGATGCTGCTCCTCGTATTGCTGGTGCTACAAATCCGTTTGAAGCAATGGCTAAGACTGTTACGATTGATCCCAAGAAGTTTAACCGTGCAGAGGAAATTGGCATCAACAAGTTTATCAAAGACGTGCTGCCGACTGCAACTGGTTTGGAGCTGTTCATGGAGAATCGTTTCGAGAAGAATATGATGTCTTTGATTGCGCCGCAGGATAAGAGCGCGCCAAGCATGTTCAAGTGGTCCAATGGCTTCAGCTGGGCTTATACCGGTAATATGGCAGACAGCGATATCCGTGAGAACGTCAAGAATGCTGGCGGCAAAGTCGATGGCGTGCTGCGTTTCTCTATTCAGTGGAACGATAAGCCGGGCGAGTGGGATGAAAATGACCTTGATGCCCACTGTGTTGAACCGAACTACTTTGAGATTTATTTTGGCAACAAACGAGATTGGAGTACTGGTGGCGATCTGGATGTAGATATTATTCATCCTGATCGCGATGAGGCCGCTGTTGAGAATATTACTTGGCCTGATGTCAAAAAGATGAAGGAGGGCAAATACGAGTTCTTTGTTCATTGTTTCTCTAACCGTGGCGGCAAAACCGGCTTCCGAGCAGAGATTGAATTTGATGGTCAGATCTATTCTTTCAATTATAATATTCCGTTGCGTCAGACTCAGAATGTTTCTGTTGCTACTGTTGTGTTGAAGGATGGGCAGTTTACTATTAAGGAACATCTCAATAGTTCTACTTCTTCCCGCGAAATCTGGGGTGTGAATTCCAATCAGTTCGTACCGGTGTCTGTGGTGATGTACTCTCCGAACTACTGGGACGAACAGACTGGTAATGGCAACCGTCACTACTTCTTCATGCTCAAGGATTGTGTCAACCCTGAAAAGCCCAATGGTTTCTACAACGAATTTCTGAAGGTGGAACTGCTACAGCATAAGCGTGTGTTTGAGGCACTTGGTTCTCAGATGGCAGTTCAGTCGGTAGATGACCAGCTGTCCGGCGTTGGCTTCTCTGAGACGAAGCATGATTCCTTTATTGTTAAGGTGCAGGGGGCTACTGAGCGAGTTCTGAAAGTTGTAATTTAAAGGAGAATTGTCATGGAAAAGAATCTGTTTGAAATCGCAACTCGCAATCGCTACCGCTTTACCTACAATGGTGTTATGACCGTAGAAGATTTGTGGGATCTGAATGTTGAGGCTTTGGATGTAATCTTTAAGGCTCTGAACCGTCAGAAGAAGACAGCAGACGAGGATTCTTTGCTGGCGGTTAAGAGTGCCGAGGATACCGAACTAGCGAACAAGATTGAACTGGTGAAGTATATCGTGTCTGTTAAGCTGGCTGAATCTGAGGCTCGTGTGAATGCTGCTGAAAAGAAGGCGCAGCGCGATAAGATCATGAAGATTGTGGCAAAGAAGAAGGACAAGGAACTTGAAGATATGGATGTTGACCAGCTGATGAAGAAGCTGGAAGAGCTGAACTAAAATAGACATTTTATCGTGATTTTCGTTAAAATAATTAACGAAGTATCGTGATATTTCTTCCTCCGAAAATGCTCTGCGCGGGGCTGACAGCCGGGAAAGACCGGCAATATGGGGATATGGTGAAATTGGCAGCCACGCTTGATTCAAACTCAAGTGTCGAAAGACGTATCGGTTCAAATCCGATTATCCCTACCATGAAGATCAGTTGTTCTAGCTCGTTCGGGGATTTGCCGTACATTGGCGACCGGAAAGACGTCATACCGGTAAAGGACGTTAAGCCAGACAAGAAGAGAAATAAGGTGTAAGCCGACTAGCTATCGGATAAATACTCTTCGGTTCGCCAGAAAACTAGAATGTAAAACGAATGGTTGGCTGTTTCTGATCTTCTTTTATATGCGCCCGTGGTGGAATCGCAGACACAGGAGACTTAAGATCTTCTGCCAGAGATGGCGTGCGGGTTCAAGTCCCGCCGGGCGCATTTGTATCTGGGCGTAGCGAAGTTGGTATCGCACCTGTTTTGGGAACAGGGGACCGCAAGTTCAAACCTTGTCGCTCAGACCAGCCCGAAAGGGCAAGGAAAAATTGTCATCACATTATTCCCGGCTCTCTGGAAACGGAGCAGTGTGACGTAGTAAGCTGGGTATATGATGCGCCATCGCCAAGCGGTAAGGCAGAGGACTTTGACTCCTCCATCGCAGGTTCGACCCCTGCTGGCGCAATATGCGGATATGGTGGAATGGCAGACACGCCAGACTTAGGATCTGGTGCTTCGGCGTGTGGGTTCGATGCCCACTATCCGCACCACGGTCATAGAATGGTTGCGTACCGTTTGTTGATCTCCTTTACTATTATTCCCAGCTCGCCAGTGATGGTGCAGTAGTGCTTTGTAAGCTGGGTGATTGTGCAGCTATGGTGTTAGTGGTTAGCACATCTGCCTTCCAAGCAGAGAGGGCGGGTTCGAGTCCCGTTGGTTGCTCCAATCTCGTATGGGTAGGATTTTTAGCGGTCAAATCCGGCTGCGCCTGTGCGAGATACCACCCCGAAAGGGGCGAGATATAGGAAATGTGCATCACTGTTATTCCTTCCTCGTCTATATGATATAGATGCAATAGTGTTTTATAAGGAAGGTCCCCAGTTGAATAGTTGCAGCTGTTTGACTGGTAATATGGGATAGTAGCTCAGTTGGTCAGAGCTGGCGGCTCATAACCGCTTGGTCGCGAGTTCAAATCTTGCCTGTCCCACCAGCCCAATAGGGTATACATAAAATCTGCTAGAACTTTTGTTTTATAGGCGACGAAATAATATGACGTTGATACGTCTATTATTTTTTCGCTCATTTTCTGAGTTTTAGCTATATAATACAGGATACGAAAAGGAGGAATGAAAACTGAAGCATTACGGAGATATCACACAACTCCATGGATGGCAGATTGAGCCGGTGTCCTGTATCACAGGAGGCAGTCCCTGCCAAGATTTGAGTCAGGCCGGTAAACGTGAAGGTTTGGCTGGTGAACGCTCTGGATTGTTCCTTGAAATGATTCGTGTGATTACAGAAATGAGGGAGGCCACCAATGGAGAATATCCAAAATTTGCAATCTGGGAAAATGTCAGAGGAGCTTTCAGCTCAAGCAAAGGCGAAGACTTCAGATGTGTGTTGGAAAGATTTGCACGCATTGTCGAGCCAGACGTTTCAATTCCTCGACCTTCAGGAAAGAACGGAAAGTGGGCAAAATCTGGAGCGATTTCCGGTAATGGATGGTCTCTTGCATGGAGATTGTTCGACGCTAAATACTGGGGAGTCGCCCAGCGTCGCCAGAGAATCGCGCTTGTCATGGATTTTGGAGGACAACGTGCCTCAGAAATTCTATTTGAGCGCACGAGCATGTCAGGGGATTCTTGTGAGAGCATCCCGGCGTGGAAAACCTTTGCCCAAACTCCTGAAGCAAGCGTTGCTGGATATGATCGAATGGTGGAATCCAGGAACTCTGTCACAGGTGGTGCAGAAAGTGAAGGAACAAGAAGGTCTGGAAGAGAAGGAATTGGACGAGTATTGGAGTCAGACCATCGAGAGACTTCGACTCGATGCACAGAACCTGCAGCCTACACTCTAAAAATCCGTTCTGGATGTGAAGGTGGTGGTAAAGGTGCTCTGGTTCAAACTGAATTGAGTGCAACGATTTCTACGTTGCAAGACCAGACGCTAATTTGCTTGGTAGAAAATCCCTCATTACATAATTCAAAACAAAAGATTTCACCGGTGGTGTTTGAGAGCCACAGTCAGGACGCTCGATACACTCAGCAGAGTGATACAAGTCCGACTTGTACTGCTCAGTGGGGAACTGGTGGCAATAATATGCCACTGGTCATTGAGAAGAAAGCCTTTGCGATGCAACGCATTGGTGAATACAAGGAAAGTGAACAGGCTAGTACGATGAAATCTCGTGACTACAAGGACGCTACTGACCTGATTACAGAGAAAGAAACGAAGAATCTACGATGGATTGTTCGCCGTTTGACTCCTTTGGAGGATGAACGGCTTCAGGGGTTCCCTGATGGATGGACAGATATCGGTGACTGGATCGATGAGAATGGGAAGAAGCACAAAACTTCTGACGCAGCTCGTTATAAGGCGCTCGGTAATTCAATCGCATTGCCTCAGTGGTATTGGATTTTCCAGAAAATGAAGCCGTATATCGGTGAGAATCCTACGCTTGGCAGTCTTTTTGATGGGATCGGCGGCTTTCCGTTAGTATTTCAAAGCACATATGGTGAAGGTACTGCCATTTGGGGGTCAGAAATTGATAGCTTTTGCGTTGCAGTAACTAAGAAGCATTTTCCAGAAAAGCAAAGAGGATAAAAATGGGAGCTTTTATTGCAAGACAGCCTAACGGTTTGCTGTGTCGGTTTTCTTCGGTGGTCGATTGTGTCACCGATTACAACATGACCGAAGAAGAATATATCGAGATGTGTGCTGAAAAGGCACGAAAAGAAGCACGAGATGTTCTTGACCATTATATTAAGCCGTTTGAAATGGTTGACAGGTGTTTCTTCCCGAACAACATGACAATCGAAGAACACAAGCGGATTATGAAGGAAATGGAAAAGCCCGTTGACAAAGCAACTCATATTCCGTAATAAGAAAATCTCATAAAAGGCTAATTCAAATAAGAGGCGACACAATGAACAACAAAATTTCTGTCAATGCAACCATCGATCCCGGTTCTTTGAGCATTCCAGCAAATCCTATCTTCCAAAAGGAAAAGAATACATATCTTTGTCCGTTTTGTGTGACGAAGCTGGAAAAGTTCGAATACGAGTGTTCTGATTGTCATCGCAAGATAGATTGGAGCCGATGGACTGATAAGAACGTCAAGCATGATTGCGGTTTTAGTGGAGGTGAAGTGCTGTGAAAGTCGGATACATTCAGGAGTACGATTTGAAGCTTAATCCGCATCTGACCGAGAAATTTAAGTTTCGTGAGGAACCGTTCACTCGTCATATTTCAAGTCGTGGCGATAAGGTTCGTAGCAAGATGTTTTATGGTTCGATTGATTATGATGAAATCAAGACCAATGCAGACATCATGAAGAAGAATCCAAAGATTATTTTGATTCGTGAGCCATTTTTGCTTGACGATGAACTTCGTGAAAAGGTTGTTAAGTGGGTCGAGTGGGCAAATAAAGCCGACCCTAGTGAGTATAATCCTTTTGCAAAGAAGGAGTGACACATATGAATATAGATTTCTTCCAACGGCGTAAAACTCAGCTTGAGGATACTCTTCTTTTGAAAAATCAGGCGGTCGATATGCTTGATTATCTAAAGACGCATTGTATCAATAGCGACCAGTATTGTGCTATTCGAGACTACATTGAAGAAGCTGCTAAGATTCTGGAGAGTGACCTCGAATACGCAAACAATAAGCTACAATCCGCATTCAAACCTAAGTATGGCCGGAACAACAGATTGACTCGTGTTCAATCTAAGATGTTCCGTGATAGAGAGTATTAAAAATGGGGTGATGCCGTATGAACACATGTAAGAAAATATGTAACTGGTGTGGTCGTGAAATCAAGCCGATAGGTAGCGAGCAGGGAATCAGTTTTGAGCATAAATATTCTTATGGTAGCCAACTTGACGGTTCGCTTTTGAGTTTTGATTTGTGTCCTGAGTGTTCAGAACGGCTCCCAGTAGTGCTTGGCGCAATGTTTGTACATAATCCCTTAAAGGACGATTTCTAACGGCGAGTGCCGTATGAAATATAAGCCATCAATAAACCAGACGGAGGATAATACATAAAATGAATAGTGCATGAATTGATTTAAGACGATAACAGGAAACATAAGTGATTATCAATGAAACAAAATTACATAAAGGAGACTTGATATGGCAGATAGAATTTTTAATCTTCCTCAGACCCGTGGTTCTTTTGAGATGGCTGGCAAGGTCACCGGCACCCAGCGTAGTAACTTCTATAATGAGAAGGAGACTAAGAGTGGTGCTATGCGCCGTGTTCTGAGCTTTGGTGTTCAGACTTCTAACGAAAACACTTTCTATGTTGATTTGGCTGGTATGCCTCGTGATAAGGTTTACTTCTTCCGTCGTGCCGATAAGGACAAGGGCATCGAGAAGGATAAGAAGGAAGTCGCTTGGAAGGATCGTCTGACTTATGTTGCACCGGAAGGATACGACATGATTGGCGTTAAGGTCGGTGTTACCAAAAAGACGAATGAGTCTGGTAAGGTCATTAACGACAACAAGACTCTGACTGACTTTGATGCAGCCAAGGAGATTTCCGAGAATCTGCATGACGGTGATAATGTGTATGTTCGTGGTAATATTGAGTACAGCACTTACAATGGCAAGCACCAGATTCGCTTTGTTCCTACTCAGGTTTCTCTGAGTTCTAAGGAAATCGACTTCGATGCAGAGGGTTTTGAAGAGCTGGCTCTGTTTACTCAGACCATTGTTTACATTGGTTGCCGCAAGAGCGATGAGTGCGACGAGGTAGTTGTCGATGCAAAAATCGTGAATTACAACACTATCGAGGATGCAGAGTTCTTCATTGACTATAAGGCAAACCCTCAGAATAAGGTTCTGGCTGATTCTATTCGTAAGCGTCTGAAGTCTTATACTAGCTTTGAATGTTTTGGCCCCATCGTCAATCAGCAGAAGGTTGAGGAAGTTGAGACTGAGAATATTTGGGGTGGTCCTAATAAGATGAAGCGTCAGAGCACTCCGGCAGTTCGTAAGCTGTATATCGAGGGTGTTAATCCTGATTCCTTTGATCCGAATCCCGGCGACAAGGAAGCGAAACCCACTTACACGGAGGACAATATCTCCGAGGCGCGGGCAAAGATTGCTGCCAATACTCAGGCAAAAAAAGACTTTGATGGCAAGGCTGCTGAGAACGACACTTCTTGGTGGGGTGGTTCCAATAAGTCTACTGTAACTTCTGTAGATGAGGAGGATATCAACTGGGGCTAAAATTTTTTAGTCTTAGCTATGTAATACAGGATACATAAGGAGTTTAGTTATGCAGAATACTCTTGAGTATACCGCCTATAATGGCATGAAATTTTACATTGTCTACATCGAAGCTCTTGAAAAGGAGCCTGAAGAAGATTCTCCGATGATGTCTATTGTGTTTACTACACATCCTGAAATTATCGCAGAAGCTAAAGCTGACGCGGAATGCAATGATGGTGCTGTTCCGGTGGGGTGCAAGGATCTTCTAGTTGACAGTGTGGATAATATCACTCGTCAGTTAGATTATGTTGCTCATGCGGTTGAAACTGGTGATCCGTGGTATGAGTGTTTGAAAGTTTAATAAAAGAAAAGATTTAGAGAGGAATTTACATATATGGCTATTGTTTGTGATGCATCTGCTATTCGTAAGAAGCTTCGTATGCTTGTGTATGGCGAGCAGGGAACTGGTAAGTCTCGATTTGCTATGCAGTTCTGCTACATGAAGACTCCTGAAGGTCGTCCGTTCCGTGTTCTGTATCTAGATACTGAGTCTGGTTCTATCGACGATTATCGTGAGGAACTGATGGATAACGGTCTCGACCCGATGAATCTTCGTATCGTTTACACTCAGTCTCTCGCAGAGGTACAGGATTTCATTCATACCGTTGCTGACAATGAGGACTTCGAGGATGAGGATGGTAATGTTTGGCTGGACGCTGATGGTAAGCCTTTCCGTGCCGATGCTATCGTTGTTGACTCTGCAACCATTCTTAATCTAACCACAAAACAGGGTTTAACGAATTTCTCGCAGAAGCGTGCAAAGGTTAAGGCTGCAGCGCAGGGTCTGACCGGTGATGAGAAGTCGGTGAAGATTGAGGGTGCTGGTATGGAGTTGAAGGATTATCAGCAGCTGAACTTTAAGGGTCAGTCCCTGATTCTTGATCTGAATGCGACTGGCGTGAGCTACATCGTCATTTGCCGTGAGAAGGATGAGACTGAAACCAAGCTGGTGAATGGTTCTTCTGTGAGTGTTTCTACCGGTCGCAAAATTCCTGATGGCTTCAAGGGTCAGGAGTACAACGTCGGCACCGAGTTCCGTATGTATCATCCAAGCGATGATAAGTCTATCAACTTTGCTTATTTTGATAAGGATCGTACCGGTGTTCATAATGGCGGCGAGGTTGTCGAAGACCTGACTTTGCTTGAGTATCAGGAATATCTCGACCGCTCTGCAAAGAACCGTGAGGTCATTATCAAGAATGGTCTGAATGATGCAGTTAAGACCGAGATGAAGCTGCGTGCTCGTGAGCTTGGTCTTGATGACAATGATATCAGTGATGATGCTCCCGCAGAGAATGCCTCCGAATCCAAAGAGCCTTCTCTGGACGATATCAAAGCAAAGCTGAACGACCTGATTGCTTCTGCTTCTCCTGTGAAGAAGAGCGCAGCACAGAAGGCTGTTAAGGCGGCTGGCCTGTCTACCGCATTCCGTTCCATGACTGACATCGAGGAACTGAAGAAGGTTGCCGCAATCATGGAGAAGGAACTGGCTTAATGGAACTAACCCGTAAATGCAAGATTTGCGGGAAGAACATTTTCATCGAGCGAGACCGTAGCACTTTTTTCTACGACAAGACTGGGTTTTACCATAAGGATTGTTTTGTAGAAAAAAAGAAAAATCAAAAACGCCCTTGGACAGATGACCTGCTAAGGGCATTTTTTGACAAAGTGAAAGATACTACGGATAAAAAAGTCGATGATCTTCTTTCCAAAAAGAGAGAGCAAGACCATAATCGTGAGCTTGCGCATATCAAACAGGAAGAAAAAAAGATTCTTTTCGACCATATTCGAGATACATACGCCCCGGCGGTTGTTCCTGGCAGCTTCTACTCGAAACTTACACAGTTGATTTCTGGGAATTATTACAAATTTAGAGGTTCTATTCCTCCGCTAGAACTTTACGATATGTGGGTTCTAGCGAAACCCCGACTAGATAAAATAATTGCCGAGAAAGAAGCCAAGGGTTGCGACATGAGCCAGAGATGGAATTACGACTTGGCTGTTTTGCTGGCTCAATATCCTAGTTATCTTGAACGAAAAGAAAAACTAGCTTCGATTCGCAGTGAAAGCGAAAGCGAAACGAAGGAAAACCTGACTGAAACGGTACTGAAACGAATGAAAACAGTACCGAAACAGAGCAAAAACGAGAACGAAATTGATATAAATGCAATTCTCGATGAGATATAAAAGAGGGAGGTGGATGAGTGGAACTCATTTCAAATATCCCGAACGAAATTCTATTTGTTGGCGCAATTTACAAGCATCCTGACTATTTGGTCGAGTATGGGCATTATGTCAAGAGCAAGTACGATTTTGCCGATGAAGCAACAAAATTTTTCTACGATGCAGCGTTAATTATTTATGAAACTCGGACTCAAGAATTTAATAAAACGTCTGTTTTAACGTTTATGGCTGAAGACGAGTCCAGATTGTCCCAATATAAGCGGCTGAATGGCTGGTCAACCATTGAATACTACATGAGCCTTGCGAATGACGATGATATCAAGGGGTATTTCAATATCCTGAAGAAATATTCGCTACTTCGTGAGTACCAGAGAAACGGTTTTAACATTGAAGGAATCTTGAAGCATCGACAGTTTGAAATGTTTGGCGCTCAGGACATTTATAAATTGATTCGTGGCAAGGCCGACAAGATCAATACGGTTATCATCACAAACGATGATGCTGAGATTTTGAATAATGGTCTGCTGCCAATGGTCAATGAACGTCTGAGTGTTCCTGATATGGGTTTGCCGTTCCAGTATCCTATCATGAATGATTTGTTTCGAGGATTGAAGCTGGGCACTGTGATGTTCAATGGTATGCCATCTAACGCTGGTAAGACTAGATACATGATGGCGATTGTTGCATACGTCACATTGGTTCAAAAGCAAAAAGCACTCCTGCTGCTGAACGAGATGGATCTTGAGTCAGTCCGGTATTGCTTACTGGTCACCGCCATCAATAATCCTGAGTTTCAAGAGTTGCATGGTCATCGCTTCCACAAGGATGAGCGAGAAATCACCCTTGGAATGTATCGGGATGCAAATGGAAACTTCATTTTCCGAAAGCAAAACGAAGACGGAGAATACATAGAAAGCATTGATGAGTTCACCGCTCGTGTCTACGAGGAAAGCGAGGAGTATCGCAATGTACTTGATGTCTGCCAGTGGATCGAGAGCGAATCACAAGGCTTGATTATCGCAAAGGATGTCTCCGCTGATTACAGTGACAAGTCTTTGCGATTTGAAATCCAGAAGGCAGCTCTCACTCAGGGAGTTAAGTATGTGTTCTACGATACTCTAAAGAATGACATTGCTTCGATTGGTGAATGGGCAGCGTTCAAGGTGACGGCCACCGAACTTGAAGAGATTGCGAAAAATCTGAAGATTTTTATCTACGGCAGTATCCAGCTGGCTGAAAACACTGAAACGTATCTTCCTGACGAACTGAACTCAAACAACATTGCTGAGTCAAAAATGATTAAACACGTTGCTTGGACGATGGTGTTATTCAAGGAGATTCCAAAAGATAAGTTCGTGAAGTATCAATATATCTCTCATGACCCTGAGTGGGGCGGTGATTGTGCTCATCGGCTAAATCCAGATAAACGGTATTATGTTGGAAACATCGACAAGAACCGCTTTGGCGAGAAGAAAAAAATCATGTTTGAAGTGAATTTGAACCAGAATGTCTGGAAAGAGGTCGGTGTCTGCACCAGAAAGTAAGGAACTACAATGGTAAATATCGCAGATCTGAAAAATTACATTCTTGAAGAACAGCAGATTGAACCGATTTTAGAGGAACTTGGTTGTCATCACATCAGTCACAAAACTGGTTATTACCAGTGCGCAAATCCAGATGGTGACAATAGAACGGCACTCTGTATTTACGAGAATGAAAATCTTACTGCGGTAGATTACACACGAGATATTGCCAATGGAAAGACCAGTTATGATTTGATTTCTGTCGTCCAGTTCTTTCTGGAACTGTCTTTCCCAAAAGCCATTAAGCAAATCTGCGAATGGGTTGGACTTGACTACTATCACAACTTCGAGGAAGACCTTCCTAAAAGTATGTTGATTCTAAAAGAACTCATCGCCATGCAAAATGAAGGGGAAGAACACGAGGATGACCGTCCGATAGTCCCCATCTCCGAAGCCATTCTCGGTTATTACAAACCTTATGTGAACCAGATTTTTGCTGACGATGGGATATCTTATGAGACGCAGCAGGAGTTTGAGATTGGCTTTGATGAACTGACAAATAGAATCACGATTCCAATCAGAGATGAAATTGGCACTCTGGTTGGTGTAAAGGGAAGATACTTTGGTAAGCCGCCTGAATGTGAATTAAAGTATCTGTATCTTGAGCCGTGTGCCAGAAACCGTATTCTGTATGGTCTGTATAAGACAGAGCCATACATTAAGAATGAAGGTCTGGTATATGTTGGTGAAGCTGAAAAGTCTGTCATGCAGATGTGGAATATGGATGTTTGCAACTGTGTGGCGACTGGCGGTAAGAAGGTTTCACAGAATCAAATTGAAATCTTAACACGTCTTTGCGTTGATATTTGTTTCGTCTTTGATAAAGACGTTCAGCTTAGTGAGCTTATGGTTCTCGCCAATCGATTTGTCGATGGCGTAAGTGTGTATGCTGTAGTAGATAATAAAGGGATTCTGGATGAAAAGGAGGCCCCGACTGATAATCCTGAAAAATTTAAGGCATTGATTGAGAACTGTGTTAGGAGAATTAAATGAATGTAAAACTCTGGAAGGGGAGTAGGAACGACCTATCAGACCCGATTGGAACGATTATGGAGAACAGAGGGGTTGAGGATTATAAGACCTACATGAACCTAGATGATTCTTGTCTGAATTCTCCGTGGGAACTGGACAACATGGAAGATGCTGTCCGGCTGTTGAATAAACATATCTGGAATAAGTCTATTATCTCTATCCTTGTAGACTGTGATGTGGATGGATTCACAAGTGCTTCAATGATGTTTCAGTATTTGAAGACGATTGGTTATTTTGGAAAAATCAATGTTCTGCATCATAGTGGCAAGGAGCATGGACTCTCTAAAGAAATTGAGGTTCCACCTGAAACTACCTTGCTGATTATTCCTGACGCTGGTAGTAACGATGTTGAGCAGTGTAAGGAACTCCGCGAAAAGGGCATCGATATTCTGATTCTTGACCATCACATCTGCGACAGAAAGAATCCTTACGCAGTAATCGTCAACAACCAGAACGGTACATATCCTAATAAGGAATTGTCTGGCGCTGGCGTGGTGTATAAGTTTCTTCAGGCTGTTGATGAATATAATTGGACTGATGTTGCAGACCGGTATCTTGATCTGGTGGCAGTCGGAAACATCGGTGACGTTATGGATATGCACTCGCATGAGACAAAGCGCCTTTGCACGAAAGGTCTGGCACGAATTGTGAATCCGATGATTTGTGCTTTGGTTGAGACGAATAGTTTCAATATCAAGGGTGATCCGACTATCAATGATGTTCAGTTCTATATCGTTCCGATGATGAACGCATTGATTCGTGTTGGCTCATCTGAGCAAAAGAAGCGGATGTTCCGTGCGATGGTCGGTGAAGAACAGACGTTCCAGTACACTCCGACTCGTGGTAAGAATGCCGGTGTCACGATTGATGAGACTCTGGCGCAGCATGTAGCTCGGGAGTGTTCGTCTTGTAAATATCAGCAAAACAAGACCAAAGACAAGGCTGTCGCAGAGCTTCAGGAACTGATTGAAAAGCATAGTGCAGACCAGAATAAGATTCTCTTCTGTAATTCTACTGGCATTCTTGATAACAATCTGACTGGCGTTGTGGCAATCAAGCTGGCTGAAATGTATGCAAAACCGTGTGTATTGCTTCGTACATTCGCTGATGAACCGGATTATTACGGCGGCTCAATGAGAAATCCTGACGGCTCTCCGATTGAAAGTTTAAAGGAGTTCCTGATGAGTACCGGAGATTTTGAGTCAGTTCTTGGTCATGATAACGCCGCTGGCGTAAAAATCAAGAAAGAAAATGTGCCAAAGGCGATTACGGATTGCAATGAGCTGCTTAAAGATGTCACGATGAGTAAGGCAATCGTAGTTGATTTTGATTTTGACTATAGTAGGTTGACGGTTGCATTGCCGAAGACCATGTACGAAATGCATAAAATCTGGGCACAGGGAATCTCCGAGCCGTACTTCTACATTAAAAACATTCCGCTGATTCATAGTGGATGTGCTCCGATGGGAAAGAACGGAAATATGTGGCGGTTCAGCGACGAAGAGAAGGGCATTGATTTTGTGTGCTTTGCTGATAATGGTCGAATGATTGGCTGGATCAACAATGATTTCTATGGCGGTCAGGAAGAAAAATACATCAATGCTGTGTGTCGGTTGTCTTTAAATCAGTACGGGAATAAGGTTACGCCGCAAGCGCAGATTGTGGATTTTGAGGTGATTTGATATGGGAAATTGGAAACGTGCTATCGCCATCGACTTTGATGGCACTCTCTGTGAGAATAATTATCCTGATATCGGTGAACCAAACTGGAATGTCATTTATCAAGCAATTCAGGAACAGAAACACGGTGCTGGTCTGATTCTCTGGACTTGCCGGGAAGGAAAGCTTCTGTATGATGCAATGGAGGCTTGCTTTGATTGGGGTATTCAGTTTGATGCAATCAACGAGAGTCTTCCTGAGTGGAAAGAGCATTTTGGCACTGCTCCTAGAAAGGTTGGAGCTGATGAATATTGGGATGATAAGGCTAAGGTTGTAAAGAATGGCTGTCTTGTCGAGGTGGATTAAATGGCTGTTTACATTACAGGCGATATTCATGGAGATTTTAATCGTCTATTAGAGCTAAATAAATTTTGCATTAAACATAAGCTTGGAAAGAACGACTGGATTATCTGCCTTGGTGATGTTGGTCTAAACTATTATGGTAAGGATAACATCAACGAATGGAGAGTTAAGACCATTGCTGCGGACATCCCTGCGAATTTATTCTGCATTCATGGAAATCACGAACGCCGCCCGTCTCGTAAGGATGGCTATAAGGCAAAGGAAATCAGTGGAGATATTTGCGGCAAAGTGTGGCATGACCCACATTATCCAAATCAGTATTTTGCCATTGATGGTGAAGTTTACCAGATTCTTGCTGATAGGGAAATTCTGAACTGTCTTGTTTGCGGAGGAGCTTATTCCGTAGATAAATGTTATCGGTTGGAGCGTGGATGGAACTGGTGGCCGAATGAACAGCCGAGTGAAAAGACTAAGAAAAAGATCTGGAATATTACACATAACCCTCAAATCGATGATATTGATGTTATGCTCACGCATACCTGTCCATTCCGGTTCATTCCAACTGAATTGTTTATCGGTGGTATTGATCAAAGCACAGTAGACCAGTCAACTGAAATATTCTTTGATAATATATACGAATGTTATCCTAACGATTGTAAACCATTCTGGTACTTCGGCCATTTTCATGGTAACAAGTACACCGATGACTATGTGATGCTTTTCGACGATATTATTAAATTTGGAGATAAGGTGAAGAGTGATGAGTGAATATCATGTAAGCTGTGGTATGTTTGGTATTTACGCAGGAACTGTTAAAAAGAATGGAACCGAGTGGAAAGATAAAACTCGTGTCACAGATGAAGCTATCGAGGCAGTTCGTGATTGGCTTCTTTCTGAAGCTCAGTTCAACAATAGAACTTTTGGTGGATACACATGGACAACAAAGGACGGTAAGACTGTAACTTTGAGAGTGTCCATCGAAGATAAGGAGCAGACAGAATGATCAAAGATAAAAATTTACGAGTGCTTGATTATATTGATGGCAATGAAATCCTTATTCAGATGGGAGAGGAAGGTTCAGAACTGTCAAAGGCTGCAATAAAGTTTTATCGTGCAATTGACATGAAGAATCCAACGCCGGTAAGCATCAATGAAGCTTATGAAAATCTCGTAGAAGAATTCGGTGATGTACTTAACTGTATCTACGCATATTTTGATGATAATGCAGAAAAAATTTGGAGTTTTACTGTAGAGGCAGACAAAATTGCTGATGAGAAGCGTAAGCGTTGGATTAAGCGCCTGAAGGAACGTAATCAGTTTTAATGGTGGAAGGAGAATAGATGTCAGATAATTTTGTAAATCTTCATGTACATACAGCGCAGGGTTCGTTACTTGACTCTATTCTTACCGTCAAGGAACTTGTAGACTTTGCCAAAGAGAATGGTCAGAAGGCTATTGCTGTTACGGACCATGGCAAGATGCACTCTTTTGTTGACCAAGTTAAGGCTTGTAAAGCAGAAGGTATTAAGCCTATCATTGGCTGTGAAGTTTATGAAGTAGATAATCAGGCAGAGAAAGCCGATACAAAAGACTATAAACAACCTCGTTATCATCTTGTTTTACTAGCAAAGAACGAGACCGGTTTAAAAAATCTATTTAAGATTGTTTCAAATGCTTGCGTTGATGGTATGTATAAAAAGCCTCGAACTTCTTTGAATATTATTGAACAGAACGAGTGGGGTAAAGGTATCATCTGTCTTACGGCCTGTCAAGTTGGTCGAATGAGTAGATTGCTTGTTGATGGAAACGAGACTGAGGCATGGCAGTTATGGAACAAACTGAAATGGATCTTTGATGATGTGTTTATGGAAGTTCAGTCTCATGATACGCAAGATCAGGCTGAAGCTAATGCCAAAATTGCAGCTTTTATCAAAAAGTACAATCTTCCGTATACCATTACAACCGATGCTCACATGCTTTCCAAGGAAGATGTTGATGCACATTCAGTTTTTGTAGAAATTGGAGAAGGACGAGAAGTTGGAGAAAGTTATGTCGACTGTTATCTTCAGACCGAAGACGATGTGCTAAGAACACTTTCAAAGCAGTTTGATGAAGACTTCATCCGAGAAGGCTGTTCAATGTCTGTGAAGATTGCAGATATGGTTGACGATATTGATATTGGTCTTGGTCAGCCAAACCAGATGCCAGAAGTGAAAATTGAAGGTAAATTTGATTCGCATCTGGATTACCTACGTTACCTAGTTTATTCTACTTTTGATGAAAAATTCGGATGGATGAGCAAAGAAGAACAGCAAACCAGGCGGGACAGAATTGAGATGGAGCTTGACGTTTTGGACTATGTTGACTACATCGACTATTTCATCATGCTGTATATGCTTTGTAAGGTGGCCGATGAACGAGGTATCCCTCGTGGCTATTCTCGTGGTTCTGGTGCAAACTGTTTATGTCTATTTATGCTAAACGTTACGCAGATTGATTCTGTTCGTTGGGATCTTGACTTCTCTCGTTTTGCAAATAAGGGTCGTAAGAGTCTCGCTGACTTCGACTTTGATATTAGCCGTCGTCGTCGCAAAGAACTTGTTTCTATTGCAGAAGAGCTTTTTGGAAAAGAGAGTGTAGCACCAATCGCAACTTTTAATTCTCTGTCTACCAAGGTTGCCATTAAGGATATTGGCAAGGTACTGAACGAAGATCCAGAAAGCCCATATTATATGCAGATTCCGTATGAATTGCGAAATGAAGTTGCTAAGTTGATTCCGACCGTGAAAACATTGGATGATCTCGGAGAAGAAGTTGAGAAGGAAGTTCTATTGAAGGACATTCTTGGAAAGAGTGAGCAGCTTTCTAATGTGTATGATAAGTTCCCTCTGTGGTTTAAGTACGTTATGCGGCTTGAAGGTTTACCGAAGAGTATGGGTCGCCATGCTGCAGGAACTTTAATTACACCTAAGCCTGTTATTGAATATTGTCCTCTCTGTATGGATAGAGAAGGTAATCAGATGTGTCAGCTTGAAATGCACAATGCTATGGATGACCTGTCTCTAGTTAAGATGGATTTTCTTGGTCTTGAAAATTTGGACACGATTGATGACACATTAAAGATGGCCGGTCTAACTTGGAAGGATGTTGACATCAACCATCTCGACCTAAACGATAAGGCAGTCTACGACGCAGTTTATAAGTCTGGACACACAATTGGTATTTTTCAGATGGAGTCTGCTGAAGCTCGAAAGATGTGTGTTGAAGCAAAATGTGACAACGCCGAGGATATCATTGTTGTGAATGCAGCAAACCGCCCTGGTACTAAGGACAGCTTCCCGACGTATTGTTCCAATAAGCTTTATCCAGAGACTATCAAACTACTTCATCCTGATATCAAACAGCTTTTTGCCAAGACTCAGTACATTCTTCTTTATCAGGAACAGGCTCTGGCAGTATTTCGTTATGCAGGATTCCCTGAAACTGAGGTTGACAATGCTCGTCGTGCAATTGGTAAGAAAAAGAAAGATGTTATGGCATCCTTGGAGGTCCAGTTTAGAGATGGTCTTCACAAAAAAGGATGGAACGATTATCAGATTTCCGAGATGTGGGCATTGATCTTGAAACAGGCTTCTTATTCCTTCAACCGGGGCCACGCAGTTGCTTATGGGCTTCTTTCTTACCTGACAGCATACCTGAAGACTCATTATACTGAGTATTTCATGGCTGCGTGTATGATTACTAAAGAAGATGATTCTGGCAAAATGGGTGTGTTTATCAATGAATGTGACCGTTTACATATTCGGGTCCTTCCCCCAAGTGTTAACAAGTCTGATATGGAATTTAAGGCCGATGCAGAGAAGCACACAATTCTGTTTGGCTTGAAAGCCATTAAGGGAATGGGCGAGAGTGTCGCATCAGGAGTGATTGCAGATCGTCCATATTCTGGATTGGCAGACTTTGTTCAGAGAGCAAACGGTGGCAAGATTGGCACTTCAAACGTTGTCAAGTTGATTAAGGCGGGAGCTATTCCAACAAAGGATAAGAGAAAAATCTTAATCACTTTTGCGAATATGGTTTTTGAGAACGAGTATAAAGAGAAGAGTTTCCATGAAATGGCATCTATCCCCAAGATCTCTATTCTCAAAGACGAATACGGAATTGACACAGATTCTATTAAAGACAAACCTACCAGACTCGCCTTATATAATAAGGTAAGAAGGGAGCGCTGGGAAGCGGACACATGGAATCGAAAGAAAGAAAAAGACAAAAAGCGGAATGCCTTTATGCAGGCGTTTGCTGAAAAGTATATGCAAGACGAGCACATGTGGGAATTTGAAACCCTTTCAATGTTCTTGACTAGCAATCCCATTAAGGATGCTTGCACCTATATTGATGCTGGTCTTGATACTGTAGAGGATGGCGGTGAGGCAACTGCTATTTGTGTCATCGTAGACATCCAAAAAAAGAAGGATAAACGTGGCAACCAGTTTGCATACTTACATGTTTACACGACAGGTGGTATTGTTGAAATGATTTGTTGGGCGTCTCAGTATGCACGATATTCAAGTCTAATTTCAAAGGGCAGCGATCTTGCAATCCTTTGCAAGAGAAAAGAAAATTCGTACATTGTTGAGAAGATGAAGCCTTACAAACAGTGGCTGCATGATAGAGAGATAAAGCAATGAATGATGTTTTATATAATGGTGTTTTATATACTATTGACGGAGAGGTTCTTTGTGAATTTCCTGAGTTTAAAATTGATTGGTACAAAGATAAAACTGTAATTAAGATACATTGTACGAATTGTTGCGTCGTTAGAAAAGTTCAGAAGTGGAAGTTTGACTGCGCAGAACAATGCGAGCGTACCACAAAATGGTTTTATTGCAGAGTGTGCGGAGGACTGACAGAATTTAGATTAGGTGCATAATAAGAGGGTTATAAAGTGGCAGATAAGAAATTTAATGAAAATATGATCCGTTGCTACATTAGGATAAAACGAGTCTTTTATCCGAAAGATGGGAGGGAGGTGGAGCCCGGCGGCTTCGCCACTTTCTCTGCCGAGGTGGTAAAAGTCAAGCAGGGAAATCCTGTTATGAGTCGATACAGTGACCTCCGGTTAAAAGGCAACGTTCCTAGTCTCGATATGAATAAAACTTATTCGTTCTGTGGTGAGTACGTTCATCATGAAAAGTTCGGTGATCAGTATAAAATCATCTATATGAATGAGTTTCAAGAGATTACTGACCCGGAAGAACAAAAAAGCTTTCTCCGTTTTATCTTGACTGACCATCAGTTTGAGATGCTTTATGAAGCATTCGAGAATCCGTATGAAATCATCAAGAATGGTGACATCAAGTCTCTTTGTACTGTTAGCGGTATTACGGAAGGTCGAGCACAAAAGATCATTGACTCTTTTGAAAACAACATTGATAATAGTGAAGCGTACACGAAATTGATTGAATATGGTTTGACTCCCAGTGCTATTGAAAAGCTTGTTCGTCAGTATCACGGTGCAGACATTCTGGTAAAAAAGATTGAGGAGAATCCTTACGTCCTGATTGATGATGTGTATGGCATCGGCTGGAAAAAAGCGGACGCTCTTGCTTTGAATATGGGCTTAAAGCACAATTCGCAATTCAGAATCGAAGCTTACGTCATGCATTTTCTTGCCGCCCGTGCCGAAGAAGGTAACTCTATTATCCCGGCAAACCAGACAATCAATAGCTGCATCAAGGAACTTGATTTGAATGAGGGTGACCAAGAAGTAATCAAGAAGGCACTTTTCCATCTGCATGATGTACGTGAAACACTTTGGTGGAGCGATGACCGTCAGGAATTTGCTTTAACTAGAGTGTGGAATCTTGAAGATAAAATCGCAAAGGAAATTAAGCGACTGGCGGATGCACCTGTTGAGCAGATTGGTCGAAACATGGATGCAGCAATCAATGAAGCCGGGAATGCGCTTGGCATCGAGTATACTGAGGAGCAAAGAGATGCTATTAAAAAGGTATGCTCTAGCAACGTCTGTATCTTAACAGGCTACGGCGGAACTGGCAAAAGTACCGTTGTCGCTGGTGTCTTAAAAGTTCTTCGTGGTAAGTCTTTTGCACAGACTGCACTCTCTGGCCGTGCCGCAGCTCGTATGCAGGAGATTACTGGTCAGGATGGAAAGACGATTCATCGTCTCCTTGGATATGACATCGAGAACGGTGGGTTTGTTCACGATAAGGACAATCCTCTGGATGAGGACATCATCATTCTGGATGAGACATCCATGGTTGGCGCTCAATTGTTTTACGATTTGATTCAGGCTATCGAGACCGGAAAGCGATTCATCATGATTGGTGATGACGGACAGCTTGAGAGCATCGGTATGTGTAACATTTTCAAGGATATGCTTGCATCTATGGTTGTTCCTGTGGCTCGCTTGACTAAGATCCATCGTCAGGCAGCTAAGTCTGCAATTATCACGGAGAGTATCAAGGTTCGCAATGCTACGCAGTTGGTTCCTTATGGCTGGGCTGGTAGTGAGATTCGTGGTGAACTTCGTGATTTGGAGCTTGATATCTATAAAGACGCAAGTGAGTCATTCAACCACATCATCAATCAGTACCGTACCTTATATAATAAGGTAGGGAATGATAGTGCGAAGATTCAGATTGTACTTCCACAGAAGCTGCGTGGCAGTATCTGTACTTATGAAGTCAATAATGCAATTCAGGAAATTGTGAATCCGAGTCATGGTCAGGCGGAAGCGAAGGTTACAATCTATGGTGATGGCAAGGATAGAGTGTATACTCTGCGTGAGGGCGATCAGGTAATTATCAACAAGAACAACTATGAGCTTCACACATACAATCTCAAGACAAAGAAAAAGGAAGAGAAGTGTCCGGTGTTCAATGGAAACCGTGGCATTATCCGAAAGATTGAGAGTAGTTTTATCCTGGTTGATTTTGACCAGTGGGGAACGATTTTCATTCCTCATTACTTTGGTGGGAATAACATCTGGGCAACGCTTGAACTTGCTTATGCTTTAAGTTGTCATAAACTGCAGGGCAGTGAGGCTCCGTATGTGATTGTTGGCATGGACAACTCTGCGTACCTGATGTTGACGAGAGAATGGCTCTATACGGCCATCACTCGTGCCAAGAAGTATTGTGTGATTTGCGCCGAAACTCATGCTCTTGATCGGGCTGTAAAGACTTCGAGAGTTCCATACAAGCGGACGTTCCTGAAGGAATTTTTACGGAAAGAATTTTCAGAAAAGCATTGACAATTATGTGCGTATCCTGTATAATATAGCTATAAAAAGTCTCCATCCCGGAGGCTTAAAATTCTCTCTTTAGCTATATAATGCAGGATACGGGAAAGAAATGGCTTGCTCGTAACGACAAGCCTTTCTTTATTAACTATAACTATATAACACAGGATACGCAAGGAGGCCTTATGACAGATAAAGAGCTCATAGGTAAGCTTGATGCGATGGTTAAGGCATTGCAGGGCACAAAGAAAAAGACAGATAAGACTCGAATCTTACTGGATGCACGAAAGGATTTTGGCGACGAAGATGACGAGCTGATGTTTTTCTTCAGGTTTTTGCTTGATCCGGCAATTGTGACTGGACTGTCTGACGCAAAAATTAACAAAAAGGTGACAGCAAAGCCTGATTTAGATTTTGAACATTACAGTTGTGGATGTCTTTATCTAATGGGTAAAGGTCACAACACTGGTTCTGACGCATCAATCGCAACAATCCAGAATTATTTACATAAAAATCCTGAGTACGAAGAGTTTCTGAAACGACTGTTCACTAAGAACCTGCCGATCGGAGTCGAGGCAGCTACCATCAATAAGGTGTACAGCGAAGAGATTATTCCTGTCTGGGAGGTTCAGCAAGGATATCCGATTGATAAATATAAATTCAGAAAAGGTGAATTGATTTTTGCCTCGCGCAAACTCAATGGATCGAGAGGTACATATTTTAAGGGCGATATAATCTCTCGTCAGGCACAGAAGTTCGAGGGACTTGACCATATCATCAAGGATATTGAAAAAATCATTGGCACTGATTACGCAGTTGATGGCGAGCTGATTCGACGGAATATCGACGGATTAACTGATGGGCAAAACTTCCGCGAGACAATCTCCATCTTGAATAGCGACGGCAACGACAAGAGCCTGATTAAATTTGTCATCTTTGATATTGTGCCGATTGATGAATTTGAGAGGGATGCTTGCACAGAGAATTACTCAGTAAGAAAGAAACGGCTGCTCGATCTGAAAAACAAGATCCAGAAGAACGGCACACAGAATATCGAAGTGGTCCAGATGGTCTACGAAGGCACTGATGTGAATGATGTATATGATTGGCTCGATTATGCGGTTAAACACGATTGGGAAGGGCTGGTTGTGAACCGGCAGGTTCCATATCGCCGCACTCGTCACAATGGTTGTTTGAAGGTAAAACGATTCTATACGGTCGATTTGCGAATCACTGCAATCGAGGAAGGCCAGAACCGTCTGGCTGGCACGATGGGAGCTCTTGTTGTTGACTACAAGGGTAACGAGCTTCGTGTAGGCTCTGGTTTTGATGATGCTACGAGAGCTGCTGTGTGGGAGAATCCTGATAATTACATCGGTAAGATTGTGGAATGTAAGTACAAAGAGGTCACGATGGACAAAAAGACTGGCCTTGAATCCCTGCAATTCCCGACTTTTGTGCGATTCCGAAACGATAAGAATGAAGTAAGCTACGGTTAAGGAGAAAGCTATGAATCTTTCTAAGAAGTCCATTAAGCACATTCTTCGGATTCTTGATAACAAATGTGTTGAAGTTCCTACAAAGACATCCGCTTATAGCAGCGGTGGACGTAGAATTTTGACTCGTGATTTTGAGCCAAAGGTGTCACATGGCATGAATGGCTGGCAACGAATCGTCTATGTACCGTCCGAAGGATATTTCTACGGAATTTATAACGGAAAATCGGAAGAAGATTGGGATATTCCAGATATCTGGTCTCCTGCCCAGCTTTCTGATTTGTGAGGTTTACAATGTTTGTTTTAACACAGAATCAAACCGGAGTTGCTGACACCAGTAAATGTTTTGGAATCCATATTGTAGATGAATCAACAGTAATCAGAGCGTATACCTTTGATGGAGATGGATGGATGAAACTTGGTAAATATAAAACAGTAGAACGAGCAAAAGAAGTAATTCAAGAAACTAACACTGCTCTTTGTGAGAACCGTGTTAGTTTTGATATGCCGGAGGACTAAAATGCTACTTTTAACGCAAGACGGGAATATTGTAAACCTAGAACGTATGGCAACCATTGATACAATGGCACTTCAAATCTATGCAAGGCAGTGTATCAATGAACGTGGAATTATTCTTGGTAGTTATAACTCCGAAAGTAGATGCTATGACGTTATTGCAGAAATTTATGATGAATATGCACATGGACAGGATATGTATTCCATGCCGAAGGATTAACGATGAACGACTTCCGAAAACTAGCTATCCCAAAAAAAGAACGACTTGAAGTTCAACTTACCGATGGCACAGAAGAACACAATATATTGTACATAATCACATCTCTAGCCACTATTAAAGGTGCTGAGATTTTTAAAAATTTTCGTTTGTATTCTGTAGGCTCCGCCGGGGAGCTCAACTTATTAGAGAAGCGAGACGGCGATCCCTACTTTGATAAGCTGAAAGGAACAGAATATGAGTAATTCAATGAACCGAGAAGACCGGCGCAGAGAGCAGCGTAAGGCACGAATCCTTGCCCGGCGAATCAAGAAAGCTGGTGGTCCCGACTTTCTGGCTGGAATGCCCGCAGAGGAATGGGAACCAAAGATTGGTGATGAGGTCACTATTAAGGTAAAGAGGATTCAGGGCAAGAAAGACTTCTTTAAGATGAGTCCTCAGTATCAGGACTTTATCAATAGCCTTGAGGACGGAAAGCCTTACAAAATCACCAGCACCGGTATGAAGGGTCAGGTTTACGGCATTGACGCACATCCTTATTTCCAGATTTGGAAGGGTGATATGGAACCCTACAAGGAGCCATAATGAAGCAGATGTACTTCAGGACGGACTACAAAGATACGCTTCTTCCATCTGGTGCATTGCTTATGAAAGGCCATTGGTATGATGTGCTTGATGATTATGATGAAGGTTATCTGATCTGTAATATACCAGAGTGTACGAAGAAGGGATTTCGTCCGTCTGAGATGACTGTGATTCTAAAAGAAGATCTTGAGGATGACGTCTATGTCGTGACCGGTAAGAGTGAAGAATTTAAGGAAGGAGGTGGGGCGATATGATTGGTATTGACCATCGTGAGCAGGGGCGTAAAGAACGAGCCCTTGCAGAATATTACAGAACCTTGGCTCGATATCCTACCGAGTGTGGAGAGCCGATTACATATCAGCTGTCAGAAGAGCAACTTAGACATGTTCTCTGCGGAGATGTTACTGTTGATGAACTGATTGAAAGAGGTGAGGTAAATGAGAGACAGGATTAAGATGTGGATCGCGTTCATTAAGATTTTTAAGGATTATCTTATTGCGGTCGGAATCATGATTGCGTTGTGGCTGCTGTCTTGCCTTATCAAGTATGGGATTTCAGTATCCAACTTCCCAGATTGGTTCAAGTTTGCACTTCTAAAGTAAAGGAGGATTAAATGGTAACCGATATTCTTAATAGAGAGGTTCATGTTGGCGATACGGTTCTTAGAGCTAGAACTCGAAAAGGTCGCGGAGTTCTTTGGAGTATTCATAAAGTTGTCTCCATCATGAATGTAATGATTAAAGTTCAGGATGGCAAGTACACTTTAAATGTCGCACCTAAAAATTGCATCGTAATTGGTGAGAACGACATTCCTGAAAACTGGCAGGACGAATATTAAGGAGAGTTGAATGACTGTTGATTTGATCGCGTACACACAGCGAGTTGTTCCTACAAGTGATAAGAATCCTTTAGATATTGTGGAGGAAGCTGCGAGTATTTGTTACGATTCTTCAATGACTGATGATTATAAGATTGCTAAGGGATGTAAAGCCAGTGGTCACTATTCTGTGCTTGAGCACATCAATTTTACGTTCTACGTCAAAGATGTAAGCAGAGCACTTCTGGCACAGATTAGTCGTCATCGACATATTAGCATGAGCTGTCGCAGTCAGCGCTATTGCAGCGAGGATGGATTCAAGTATGTGAACCCGTTTACCGGTGAAGATGCTGATGTTTTCGATAATATGATGTCGGACATTGATACCGATTATCAGATTCTCAAGAAGTATCACAACGCCAAAAACGAAGACGCCCGTGCAGTTCTTCCGAATGCTTGCTGTACAGAGTTTTACATTACGATGAACGCTCGTGCTTTGATTGAGATGAGTCATCTTCGACTTTGCTCTAGGGCTCAAAAAGAAATCCGCGAGATGTTTACAGAAATGAAGAAGGAAGTTGCACAGGTTTGTCCTGAAGTAGCAAACTGGATGGTTCCTTCTTGTGAGGCTAATCCGAAGTATCCGTTCTGCCCAGAGGGTCGTGGTTGCTGTGGTCGTCACCCGAAGCTGGCAGATGTTTATAAGCCTATTGAAAAAGACAAGGAGGTTATTGATGCAAACATTTGATGAAATTAAGAAGAATGTAGACCATCCGTCTCATTACGGCGGTGCAGACAATCCCTATGAGGCTATTAAAGTGCTGCGAGAGTGGCAATTAGACGAGGATGCTTATCTTTGGAATGTTGGTAAGTATTTAAGCCGAGCAGGGCACAAAGATGGCAATTCTCCGCTTCAAGATTTAATGAAGGCACGTTATTATTTGGACTATAAAATCCGGCTTTTAGAGGAACAGCAGAAGGTTGCCGAAAGTGTCGTAGATACGCTCAAGAAGATTCCTGATGAGGCTAATGATAAGCTGGCTACGATACCGGATTGCGGAGACGTCTATATTCCTACTATTGGAAAGACAGTAAACGAATGCGTTCAGTATGTTCCTCGTCATGCAAAGCCTGACTATACGGATGATTTGGTTTTCCGTCCAGAAATCCATGCTCCAAGCATTGAAACTGCCGTGGTTCCTGATTGCGCTGATGAAGTCAAGTTTTAAGAGGTTTACATAAATGAGATACAACTGGAAGTTACCTATTATCGTTATTTGTGTCGTGCTGATTTCCATTCTTGGCATGACCTTTATGGTGCAGGGGCCTAAGAACACGGCCATCTCTTATGAAGAGCAGATTCAGGAAGCTAAGTCTGGTATTGAAATTCAGGAAAAGCGCAGAGCTGATCTGATTCCAAATTTGGTTGAAACCGTCAAGGCTTATGACCAACATGAGTATCAGACTTTGATGGATGTTGTGAATGCTCGTGGCACTTCCGGCCAGACCGCTCAAGAGATTACGACTCAGATTGCAGCTATTGCGGAAGCATATCCTGAATTGAAGTCTAGCGACAACTACAAGGAGCTTATGAATGAGCTATCCGTCACTGAAAATTTGATTGCAAACTATCGTGGCGATTACAATCGTGTCGTGAAGGAATATAAGCAGAGTGTTCGTAAGTTTCCGAACTCCTTTCTGCTGGGTCTGACTGGATATGAGGTTCAGAATTATGAGTATCTGTCCTATGAGGGGAATGAGGCAACACCGGCAGTCGGTAACCTTTTTGGAAATCGGTAATGCCGAAATTACTTATCGTGAATTGATCGTCAGTGTTGGTATTGTGTTCATTATGCTGATACTTGGTAGCGTTATCGCTGGAAATATCACCAGAGATTCGCTTGAGCAGAAAAAAGAATATAATACAGCAATTTCGATTGAGTCCGAAAATATGTTCGATTATGGAATGAGGACCAACGTAGGTAATGCGTTTTGCCAAGGCGCACTAGAAGCGGTAGATACCGTAAGCGACCCACGTATCGACGGTCAGTGGATGTATATCTATTGCGAAGAAAAGCATTACACGATGCATACACGAACTGTCACTACTACGGATGGTAAAGGCCATACAAGAACAAGAGTCGAAACGTACTGGACTTGGGACTATTACAGCTCAGAAGAGCACAGTTCCAAAAATGTAACGTTTCTGGGAAAAGAATTTAAGTATGGTGACATCAAAATGCCATCCAGCAAGTACCTGACCACTGTACAAGTCAGTTCTCATGTAAAGTTCGAGTTTTATGTCAAAGATGTTCGTTATGGTGGTACATTATACGCGAATTTGAGCGATAAAAGTATACATAATGCACAATTCATTAAGGATAAAAACATCGAAGAAGCACGAGATTATATGATTTCTGCAGCTGGTACACGAGTGATTTGGTTTTGGGTATTCTGGGTCGTATTGATGGTAGCTGCGGTTGGAGCTTTCTATGTGGCAGAAAATCGTTGGTTGGAAGATTAAGGAGTGATTGCATGGAATATGTGATTAAACGCGATGGAACGAAAGTTCCTTTTGATAAGAGTAAGATTGTGAATGCGATTGAGAAGGCAATGACGAATACGACTGGAGGAGTTGATTCTCGCGTATCTAACGCTATTGCAGACTACATCGCGGACATCCATGATACGATGTCTGTAGAGCAGATTCAGGATGTGGTTATTGACCAGTTGAAAAATAGCCCTCTTTCGGATGTGGCTGACGCTTATAGTCACTGGCGTATTCTTCGGCAGGAGATTCGTGAGAAACAGCGAGCATATGGCGAAATTCTTTCCATCTGTGATGTAGACAATGAGAAGGTCAAGCAGGAAAACAGCAACAAAAATCCTGTTGTGAATAGCGTGCAGCGTGACTATATGGCTGGCGAGGTCTCCAAAGATCTGAGCTTCAATCTGCTTCTCCCGAAAGATATTGTGGACGCTCACTATGATGGCCGAATTCATTTTCACGATTCCGACTATTTTGCCCAGCACATGTTTAACTGCTCGCTAGTCAATCTGGAAGACATGCTTCAAAACGGCACTGTGATTTCTGGCACTGGAATCGACAAACCACATAGTTTCTCTACAGCGTGCAATATTGCAACCCAGATTATTGCACAGGTTGCTTCCAACCAATATGGTGGTCAGAGTATTACTCTGTCTCATTTGGCTCCTTTCGTGGACGTCTCTCGAAAGAAGATTACGGGTGAAGTCCATGAGGAGTTTTACGACATGATTCAAAACAATGAGATTGACAAGATGCCAAATCAGGAGACTATCAATCGAATTGTAGAGAAGCGTTTACATAAAGAAATCGTTGCAGGCGTTCAGACTATTCAGTATCAGGTTATTACTTTGATGACCACTAACGGGCAAGCTCCTTTTATTACTATTTTTATGTATCTGGATGAAGTTCCTGAAGGCCAGACCCGTGATGACCTTGCAATTATCATTGAAGAAGTCCTTCGTCAGCGTATTAAAGGCGTGAAGAATGAGACTGGTGCATGGATTACTCCGGCTTTCCCAAAGCTGATTTATGTGCTGGAAGAAGATAACATTCGAGATAATTCTAAGTATTACTATCTGACTGAACTGGCAGCTAAATGTACGGCCAAGAGATTTGTACCTGACTACATTTCTGAGAAGAAGATGTTGGAGTACAAAGGTGCTTGCTACCCCTGTATGGGATGTCGCAGCTTCTTGACTCCTGATCGAACCACCGAGAATGTTTCTGGTGCCATGAATTGGGAGAAGGGCCACAAGTACTATGGTCGCTTTAATGCCGGTGTTGTCACCATCAATCTGGTAGATGTTGCTTGTAGCTCTAAGAAGGATGTTTCTGAGTTTTGGGAAATTTTTGATGAGCGTCTTGAACTGTGCCATCGAGCACTTCAGATTCGGTATAAGCGATTGATGGGTACGCCTTCTGATGTGAGTCCAATTCATTTTCAGCATGGTGCAATCGCACGTTTGAAGAAGGGCGAGAAGATTGATAAATTGCTGTTTGACGGATATGCAACCATCAGTTTAGGTTACGCAGGTCTGTATGAATGCGTAAAGTACATGACCGGTAAGAGCCATACTGATGATGAAGCAAAACCTTTTGCTCTTGAGATTATGCAGCACATGAACGACAAGTGCAGTGAGTGGAAGGCAGCAGAAAATATTGATTATAGTCTTTACGGCACCCCGCTGGAATCCACCACCTACAAGTTCGCCAAGTGCCTGCAAAAGC
>ENA-ORRL01000046-ORRL01000046.1-human-gut-metagenome-genome-assembly--contig:-NODE-46-length-141498-cov-23.835757_pt1 | contig 141498 bp, 88 predicted proteins | sample MGYA00242175_ERZ509134 | MGnify/ENA primary metagenome ERZ509134 (study PRJEB26280, sample SAMEA2338660) | human gut metagenome | biome: human gut; feature: human-associated habitat; material: faeces... | reverse complement strand
GAGGTCGGAAAACGAAAGTAGGAGAAAAACTACTTCGTTTTCCTCCTACTCGATTATAGATAGTTGCGCACCAAGCAAGTAAGTTTTGCTTGGCAGGCTATTTCTTGCGGTCCATGACGCGCCAGACGTAGGCGATGTAGCCAAAGACGAATGGCACAAGGATGGAAACGATAGCCATGGTCTGCAGGGTAAACTCGCTGCTGCAACTGTTCTGAATGGTGAGCGAGCTCTGCAGGTCGGCGTTGGAGGGATAGAAGGCCGTGTCGTTGAGTCCCGCACAGAGGAAGAGACTCAGCACAACGAGTACCACACCGATGCCTGCTGGCCATATCCCCTTTGTGTAGGCGGAATGGAGGAGTGAGCGCACGATGCCGTAGAGCAGTAGCAACACACCGACGAGGGTGAGCACGGCTGTCGGCCACAGGGCCAGGTAGTTGTGGAGATACTTCATCGGTTCCATGAAAATCATGCCAGTTTCTGCGTTGACGGCATAACCATCCTTCAGCAGCGTGCGGATGAAGAATGCAAGGAAGAAGGCCAGGAAGGGCACGGTGTTGACAAGCAACTGTCTTCTGCCTCTGGTGCGGATCGCTTCGTCCCCGACATTGTTGATGATGTAGAGCGTGCCCAGGATGCGTGCAAGGAACATGACGGCCAGACCCAGCATCAGGTTCCATGGGTCAAGGAGCGCATCGAGTCCTGCCGAGGCATTGGCCCAACGGCTGATGACGGGAGATCCTACAGAGGTGAGCGACGCCTTATCGACGATGAAGTTGGAACCATTGAAGAAGGTTGCCACCGCACCGCCAAGCAGCAGCGGACCGAAGATGCCGTTGAGGATGAGGAAATAGCGGTAGGTGCGCGTGCCGAGCAGGTTGCCTCGCTTCAACTGAAACTCATAGCTCACGGCCTGGAGCACGAACGAGAAGAGGATGATCATCCAAAGCCAGTAGGCCCCGCCAAAACTTGTGCTGTAGAACAAGGGGAAGGAGGCGAAGAACGCGCCGCCAAAGGTGACGAGGGTCGTAAACGTGATCTCCCATTTCCGTCCAGTCGATTCCAGCACCTTGCGCTGTCCGTCCTCTGTCGATCCGAGGGTATAGACCAGCGAGTTGGCTCCTTGTACGAAGAGGAGGAATACGAGCAATGCGCCAAGCAGCGAAACGATAAACCACCAGTATTGTTGAAGAAACGTATAACTCATAATCTTGCTTTTTATTATGTTGATGTTAGTCCGTGTTGTCTGCTGCTACTCAGTAGCCGACGCCGGGCTTTTATAGTTTTTGATCACATGGCACATGATTCTGACCTCCGCGATGAGCAGTACTGTGAATAGGATGAGGAAAAGGAAGAATGTCAGGGCCACGCTTCCAGACCGCAGGTCCGATACCGCAGCCATGGTGGGCATCATGTCCTGGATGGCCCAGGGTTGGCGTCCTAGTTCGGCCACGATCCATCCTGCTTCACTCGCCACATAGACCAAGGGCAGCATGGCCAAGGCCGTGAGGTAGAGCCATGTTCTGCGGCGTGAGATATCCATGCGCCAAGCCACATGACCGATGACGATGAAGAACAGCAGGAGCAGCGTGCCCACGCCGACCATCACGCGGAAGGCGTAGAAGTTGATAGGAATATAAGGCACCAGTTCGGCTCTGTCCTTGATATACCCATAGCCGAAGTAAGGCATATCTTCCTTCAGTTGCGTAGCCAGTTCTTTCAGTTTGGGATTGTTGGCATCCTTGGCCCGCAGCGTTCTGTATTCCGCCAGTGAGGCGATGGCGCGCCTTCCGCGCTCCATCTTCTCCTCTGCCGACAGTTCGCGCTTGCCGTCCGGACGCGTGTAGCCGTTGAGCAGATCGTTGACACCAGGCACGTAGCCGTCGAGAGAGTGGGTGGCAAGTAGCGAGAGCCCCTTGGGCATCGCCAGGTGCAGAGGGGGCTCCTTCTCGTTGGCGTAGTCGGGCTGGGCAAAAGGATTGATAGCAGCTACGACCGTCAGTCCTACTCCCTCACCTCCATTGTAGAGAGCCTCCATGGCGGCCAACTTCATCGGTTGGGTCTTGGCCACTTTCACTGCCGAGAAGTCGCCCGTCATCATGGCAAGGAGCGAGGAAACCAAGCCGACGATGGCTGCTATCTTGATACTCTCTACTGCCAGTCGCTTCTCGCGATTGCGCAAGAGAAACCAGCAGCTTACTGCGCAGACGAAGACGGCACCTACCAGCCACGACGAGGTGACGGTGTGGAAGAACTTGTCGATGGCGAATGGCGACAGGGCGACATCGGCAAAACTCACCATCTCATTACGGACCGTGTCAGGATTGAATTCGCAGCCGACGGGATATTGCATCCAGGCGTTGGCCACGAGAATCCACCATGCCGAGATGGTAGCTCCCAGTCCTGTCAGCCAGGTGGAAGCCAAGTGGAAGCCCCTGGAGACCTTGTCCCAGCCGAAGAACATCACGGCTACGAAGGTGCTCTCCATGAAGAAGGCCACGATGCCCTCCACGGCCAGTGGCGCACCAAAGATGTCGCCCACAAACCATGAGTAGTTGCTCCAGTTGGTGCCAAACTCAAATTCAAGGATGATGCCTGTGGCCACGCCCATGGCAAAATTGACTCCGAAGAGGCGCTGCCAGAAGCGTGCTGCTTCGCGCCAGAACGGTTTCCCCGTGCGATAATAGATAGTCTCGATGATGCCCATGACGACAGCCAGACCGAGTGTGAGCGGTACGAACAGCCAGTGATAGATGGCCGTAAGGGCAAATTGCGCACGCGACCAGTCGATGACTGAGGGGTCGATAGTGAGTAAATGATTCATAGGATATTGTTTTGGATTTTTATTTACGGTTGGTTAGTTCGCTGGCGACCACCTCTGCCTTGTCGCCGCCCTTGGCTTTCTGTGCCAGAACGTCGGGGAAGAACAGAAGTTTGAGCACCACGAAAATCACGAAGAGCTTGATGAGGATGACCGTCCACAGCACACGCCCCACGGTCATTTGTCGGAAACCGTCGGCGTAGAACCTGTAGATACGGTATAGGAGATAGTTTTGCGTCATAATGAAAAGTATTGAGAAGCTACTTCCTCTTTGTTGGGAAAAGTACTTACTTGGTTTCAAAAAACACCCACTTTGGGGCTTGGAATGATCTCTTGGCTGCAAAAGTACGAAATAAATCTGAATTGAACTATTTTCAAACTAATATTTTTTGCAGTAATTACAAAATTCTTTTCCTTCATCCTGTGTTTTCTCTTCTTTTTGCCTTGGAAGCCGTGTGTTTTCTTCTTAGAAACTGTGTTTTTCTGTCTTTTCGTCTAAGATACAGTGTCTCTCTTCGTCACTAAACGCCGTGACCCATCATTAAAAATCCCCAGCACGAGGAATCGTGCTGGGGATTGATATCCTATTACTTGAAGGAATAGTCCTTCTGTAATGTGGTCGGTCTAAGCTTACTTCACGTAAACGATAGCGAGACGGTTAGAGGTGACACCCTGGACACCCTTACCGGTAGCCTCGTCAACGATCACGCCGCGACCCTTGAGGTACTTAGCGACGACGTCGGCACGAGCCTGAGACAGACGATCGTTGATAGCCTTAGAACCCTCGGGAGAAGCCGTACCAACAATCTGTACGTGTGCACCCTTCTTGATAGCGTCGAGCGCCTTCATATCCTCCTTGGTGAGGTTGGCCTTGCCCTGAGCGAAGGCGACGAAGACGAGGTCAGACACGCACACATCGTGATGAGCAGCAGGTACCTCTACACGCTTCTCGACGATCTTCTCGACCACCTCCGGCTTGCGGTTGCGGAGCTCATTGACCTGAGCGTTGAGAGCGTCAACCTCAGCCTGGTGCTGTGCGTTGATGGCGTCCACATCCGGGGTGCGGCTCCAAGTAGCCTTGCCGAGGTTGTAGGTCAAGCCGATCTCAGCATAGAGACGGTTGTCGTGGCTGTCCCATCCGCGCTTGCCATTGCTCTTGTCGATACCGTCGGCATCGCCCTCAAGACGATCCCAACCCAACTCGAGGTTGACAGCCAGCTTCGGAGAAACACGGAAGGTGTTGAGGACACCAACGCCCAGCTGCATAGCATAGGTGTTGTAGCTCATGTTGCGGGTGATACCACCGCCAGCGAAGGGAATGAGGTTCCAGATACGCTTCTCGTTGTAGCCGCAGATCAAGTTGCTGAGGTTGAAGAGCACCTGCTCGTTCGCCGTCCAGTACTTGTTGCTCTTGCTGGTCTCGTTGTCCAAAACCGTCTTGCCCCAGATACCATTGATCTTGGTACGGAGACCGATGCCCGGCGTGAACCACTTACCCACGGCAACCGAAGCACCTACATGAGAACGGAAATCCTCGATCGGGCTGTTGCTGTTGCCAGCACCATGCTCCTGACCTGAGTACCATGCATTCCAGTTGGCACCAGCCTGAATGAACCAATTGCTCCAGAAAGAATTTGTAGCGACGCTATGCTTCTGTACAGGAGCCTCCTGAGCGAAACCCGTTGCCGTCATACCGGCAAGAGCCATAACCATTAATAACTTTTTCATAACTACTATAATTTAATTTTATTATTTAGAGTTTCCTCTCGGTTGCAAGTCCGTAATTAATTCTGAATGGCTTTTGGTTGCAAAGTTAATGATTATTTTCCAAATCAATGCAAATAAATTGAAATCTTTTTCCATCTACCGTGTATTTTTTGACCTCAGTCATTCAAAATATACGGTTATGAGGCAAAAAGATGGTCTATCTCCTGTTGGGAGAGTATGGCGACTATCACCTTTCCGTCGGGCGTATATTTCATGTTTTCGCACGAAAAGAGCCGGTTGACGATGCTTTCCATTTCCTCGTTGCTGAGCACTTGGCCGATGGGGATGGCTGCGCTCCGTGCCATGGTCAGTGCGAGTGAACGATCGATCTCATCCTTCACCTCTGCCGTTTTTGCCTCTGTGTCGCCCACCATTTGCAGGAGCAGATCCGGGATGTTCAGTCCCTCGAGTCCCGTGGGTACGGTCCCTATCGAGTAGCAGCCGTTGCCCAGATCGGACAACTCAAAGCCCATCGCCTCCAGTTCGGGTATGACGGCGGGCAGGCGTTGCAGTGAGGCTGGGGCAAACTGCACCATCTCGGGGAAGAGCAAGCGCTGTGCACTCGGTTTGCGCTGTGCCAACTGGCGCAGATAGTCCTCGTAGAGGATGCGCGTGTGGGCACGGTGCTGGTCGATCATCATCAGGCCCGACTTCACGGACGACATGATATACTGTCCCTTGAACTGGTAGTGGGAGGGAGCTTTCTCCTCCACTATCGTTTCTGTGGGTGTGGTTTTCTGTTGCGAGGCAAACAGGTCCGTCGGAGGTTCAGATGGGCTCTCTGCCTCTGTGCCTTTCAGTCCCTCATAGAGTTGGTCCCATCCCTCGGGAGCTGCGGGTTGGCGGTAGTTCTCCGATGGAGTCTCTTTGAAAGGATTGTAGCTTGGGTTGTATTGCACCTTGGGTGCGCAGATATCCCTTGGCGAGTCGTCGAAAACGGGAATCTCGGGTTTCGCCTCGGAGTCGAAGTCGATGGTGGGAATGTTGTTGAATTTGCCCACCGCATCCTTGACGGCCGCCATGAGGATTTGCCAGATGGCCTGCTCGTTCTCAAACTTGATCTCGGTCTTGGTGGGATGGATGTTGACGTCGATGTCCTCCGGGCGCACGGTGAAATAGAAGAAATAGGGCACCTGCTCATCGGTGGGAATCAATCGGTCGAATGCCGAGATCACCGCCTTGTGGAAGTATGGATGGCGCATGTAGCGACCATTGACGAAGAAATACTGCGTGTTGCACTTCTTCTTTGATGATTCTGGTTTGCCTACGAAGCCCTGGAGCGTGCAGATGGAAGTCTCCACCTCCCTTACGGGCAGCAAGTCTTTGTCGAGTTTGCGTCCGAAGATGTCGATGATGCGCTTGTGGAGGTTTGTCGCCTTGAGGTTGAACACCTCCGCCCCGTTGCTCCGCAGCGTAAAGTTGATGTCGTTATAGACCAATGCAATCCGTTCGAAGGCCGCGATGATGTTGTTTAGTTCCGTGGCGTTCGACTTGAGAAACTTCCGTCTTGCCGGCACGTTATAGAACAAGTTTTCCACCAGGAAGTTGGCCCCCACGGGGCAGGCGCAAGGCTCCTGGCCTTGAAAACGGCTGCCGGCGATGGTCAGATGTGTGCCCACCTCCTCGTTCTCCGTCCTTGTCTGGAGGTCCACTTGGGAAACGGCTACAATCGAAGGCAACGCCTCGCCACGAAAACCCATGGTGCGGAGTGCGAAAAGATCGTCGGCCTGCCGGATCTTCGAGGTGGCATGGCGCTCGAAGGCCAGTCGTGCGTCCGTCTCGGACATGCCCTTTCCGTCGTCGATGACCTGGATAGAGGTGCGCCCTGCGTCCACTACCAGCACGTCGATGTGCTTAGCTCCCGCATCTACCGCATTCTCCACCAGTTCCTTGATGACGGAAGCCGGTCGCTGTATCACCTCTCCCGCAGCTATCTGGTTGGCTACGCTGTCGGGAAGCAGTTGAATGATGTCGCTCATATTTGTTGTCTTCTATATTACTGTTGCCTTCACTCGGTTTTCATCTACTCTCTATACGCTCGTCATATCTTCTCTCGTCACCCTTTCATCCTATCCCCACGCGCCCAGCAAGAGCAGGACTGCTGCGGCAGCTATTGCCGTGATCGCACCCCATAGCCATGCTGCCGTCGTCGTGCTGCGTCGCTTGGCCTGGCGCTGCCTTGCAGCCTCGGCAAAGAGCATGTGCAGTCTCTCCTGACGGTCCGACACCTTGTCCTCCGTCTTTCGTACCCCATCTTTGCTCATCTCCTCCCTGAGCTGGCGCAGTTGTTCCTTGCGCTCGTCTATAAACTGGAAGCGGTGGGAGAAGTGGCGCGGCTTTGGCTGATGAAAAAGTCCCCTCATCGTCGTGTCGTCTCCGGATTGAAGCGATCGACGATGCGTTGGCGAGGTGGTGCTGCCACCTTGCGATACAGTCTCTGCAGGCTCTGCGCCTTGGTCACGCGGCGGAACACATCGTCCTTGTCGCGTGGGCGGAGGTTCTCCAGCCATACAAAGCCCCGCAGCTGCCTGTGCTCAGGCGGAATCTGGTTCAGCGGATACATCATACCCTCTGTCTTCGGCATCCATATCTTCTCCAGTTTTCGCTCGGGCGAGAGAAACATCCGCATCGTGTCGGTCTCGACATAGACCATGCCGATGAGTGTGCTGTCCTTGTCGTCGGTGGGGTAGAAGATGGTCAGCACATTATCGACGGCCGTGGCCTGTCGTACCGCCCCGTCTATGAAGTGGGCGTGCATGGACTTCGCGCTGATCTGGTTGAAGTGCTCGCGGTCCGTCATCCGTTCTATCGAGAGGGCGTTGCCCATGACATAGGCGTCGCGCACGGTGGAGTCGTTCATGAACGCCCGGATGCTGTCTCCCAGGATCTGGCGTTCGCCGTTCCATAGCACGGGGTCGTCGTAGAGCGTGATGCAGGAGTCGAGCGTGTTGGCGACGAGCAGTCCGCAGACAGCCTGGATGTCCGTGCGGTACGCCCGCACGTTGTCCACGCCATAGACCTCCCGATATACCGAGTCGGTATTGACGTTCCACGCTCTCATCCTCACCGTGTCGGCATGGACGTAGAGCGTGTCGCCCTGCGAGAAGTCCAGAGCCAAGGGTCCCGGGTCGCCACCGTAGGCGAGTGCAGCCTCCTCGGTGTAGAAGCAGTCCTCGGCGCGAAACGCATTCTTGTTTTTGCGGTCGAGGTAATCGACACGTCCGTGCGCCTCGCCCATCCGCGTCTTTTCATTATATAATAGCGTGTCGCCCTTGATGACCCGTTGAGCCCCACGGTCGTCAACCCAGGCGTTGCCATAGTTCTCCATCTCGCCCGTTGTGGCGTTATAGACCACATGCTGTCCGCGGATGGTGCGGTCGTTCTGTTTGTCCTCGATATCGACGTCGCCCCTGCCCTCCATGTGGCCCGAGTTGCTGTTGTACCAGACATCCTTGCCCTTGATGACGCGGTGCGCTTTCTTGTCGTTGATGGTCACGCCCTGGTGGCCCTCGGCGTCACCCGTCTCGTTGTTGAAGGTGATGTTGTAGCCGTCGATGTCTCTTTCTGGCGATGTGATAGTGGTATGGCCCACCGTCCGTGCCGAACCCGTTATCTGGTTGAAGAAGCCCTCGTTGGTATGGATCACGCCGCCGTCGCTCATGCGCAGCGTCGATTTTCCCACCACGTGGACCTCGCCCGTCTCCATGTTGCCTGCTGCCGTTGGTGTGTGGACCGACCGGATGCGTCCTTGTGCGGACCGCATCACCACGTCGCCCATGAAGCGGAAATCCTTGGTCTTGGTGTTGTAGTGGCCCTCGTCGGCGATGATGGTATTGGGGCCAGCCACGATGGTACCCCTGCCGTCGAAGAACTTTGCCTCGTCAGACATCAAGTTGTAGTCGAGGCTGTCGCAGCGCAACAGTCGTCCCGGCTCGCGCACCACCACATGCCCGCGTGCCCGTAGCATCTGCCCCAGACCCTCATAGTGGAGGCGCCCACACTCCAGCGTGGCTCCTCCGGGGCGTGTCACCTTGACGTGGCCGAAGGCCTGGAAGAACGACCGCTCCTGGCTCAGCCAAGCACTGTCGCAACGAAGCGTCATGCCGTTGTATCGGAAGCGCACGTTGCCCCGCGCCACCTGGATGTCGGGCCTTACGGACTGGTTGTGCCATAGCACGTCGGCATGGTCGATATAGACTTTCTCCGTCGGTTTCTTCTTCTCTGTCGGCTTCTGTCCAGTCGGTTTCTGCCCCTGCGCACTGATTGGGGCAAGGAGCAGGAATAACCCAAACAGGCATAGAACCCGCCATAGGGAAGTTCTATGCCCGCTTTTTGTTGGAAGTGAGGGAAAGGCGTTTGTTCTCATCTCACCTGACCCAACCCTCGTATTGGAAATTGCACCCACGATACTGCGGACTGATCCAAACGTAGGTGTCCTTGATTTTCTTCACCACCCACTCGTGGATTTTCTTCTGTCGCGCATGGCTCGTCACGATGTCGCTCATGGCCTGAAAATCCTCCTGGATATTGGCCTTGTGAGCGTCCGTGCGTGCCATCAGCCGGACGATGGCCGTCGTGACCTTGCCGCGGTCGGTGGTCATCCTGAATGCCTTCGACACCTGGCCCACCTTCATCGTATCGACGACAGCTGCCACCTCGGTTGGCAAGTCCTGCATGCGGAAGCGCGAGGTGCGCGACGACTCGTTGCTGTTGACCATCACACCGTGGTTGGCCTTTGTGTCCTTGTCGTCGGAGAGGAAGGCCGTGGCGGCGCCAAACTCAAACTTTCCTGCACGGATGTCGTCGGCGATACTGTCCAGACGTGCCTCGGCTGCCGTCAGCGAAGCCTCGGAGACCCGCGGGCGCAGCAGGATATGGCGGACGTTCACCTTGTCGCCCCGACGGTCGATGAGCTGGATGATATGATAGCCAAACTCTGTCTCCACGATCTTCGAAATCTTGTTGGGATCGGTGAGGTTGAAGGCAGCGTTGGCAAAGGCTGGGTCGAGCAGACCACGCCCCGTGTAGCCCAGTTCACCACCTTGGCGTGCCGTACCCTTGTCCTCGGAATAGAGGCGGGCCAGCGTGGCAAAGGAAGTCTCCTTCTTTGTCACGCGCTCAGTGAACTCGCGCAGTTGATTCTTCACCCGGTTGATTTCCTCCTGTTCGATGATGGGGTTCTTCGTCAGGATCTGCACCTCCACGGTTGTGGGGATCTCGGGCAGACTGTCTGTGGGCATGTCCTTGAAATAGGCGCGCACCTCTGCCGGGCTCACCTCGATGTCCTTCACCAGTTCCTGTTGCTCCTTCTGCACCAACTGCCGGTCGCGGAAGTCGTCGTGCATGTCTTGCCGCATCTGGGAGATCGTCTTGCGCTGATACTGCTCCAGTCGCTCGCGCGAGCCATCGATGGTCGGCAGCGAGAGCCAGTAGTTGATCTGCTGGTCCACGGCCTGGTTGATCTCCGACTCCGTGACCTCGATGCTGTCGAGAGCCGCCTGGTGGAGAAAGAGCTTCTGTACGGCTATCTGCTCCGGTATCTGGCAGTCGGGATCGCCGTCCCATTTGATGCCCTCGGCCTCGCTTTGCAGTCGGGTGATCTCCACCTCCGACTTCAGTATCGGCTCGTCGCCGACCACCCATATCACCTCGTCGATGACACTCTGGGGTGCGGGTCGTCCCGCTATGGTGGCCGTCTTCACCGAGTCGTTGGCAGCCCATGCCGCCATCTCTGCGCCCCCGCGGGTGTTCAGTCCCGCCATGGCCAGCATAGAGACCGGCAGCAGTAGTGCCATTATCGCTTGATTTCTCTTCATTACGGTAGCAATTCGTGTGGCTTATTTGGGGGAAGCCCCGCTTTGAGGCCACCCCCTGTTTGTTAGTGCTTATTGACTGTGGCCAATACCTCGCGGTTGATGACGACGGGATACTTCTTGCGCAGTTCCTTCACCCACTGCTCCTCCAGCAGGTTCTGGTAGTCGGCAGTCACCTGTCCGCGCACGTCGTTCATCTCTTCCGGCGCCTTGATCATCTTGCCAAAGGTGGCGTCGATGGGGTAGTCCTTGGTCGGTGTGACATTGACGTTCACCTTGAACTCGTTGCGGTCCACAAGCGGGTTGTCACCCTTCTTGAAGATGCCCTTCTCCACGCGGATGCGGATGACGGAGTCGTTGTTGAACGTGCTGCGCAACTTGTCGGCCCAGTCGCCGAAGGGCAGCCCCTTGACGGCATTGCGCACGGCAGCCACGTCGGCCTCGTCCTTGACATGGTAGGCCATGCCCTTGAAGCGCGGCTCGTCCCACTTATACTGCTTCTTGTGCTTCTTGAAATACTGCAGCAGGCCCGCCTCGTCGCTCGCGGCCTTGCCCCAGATGGTGCGGTTGCTGACCTCGAAGAGGAGCAGGCCGTCGTGATACTCGCGCACGAGGTTCTTCAGATCCGGATCCTTGGCCTCCATCTCCACCAGTCGCTGGTCGAGGATGGCCTCGGGCGTGGTGTTCTGCACCTTGGCCAGAGAGTCGAGCTTGTCGTTGATGATCTTCTCGCGGAGGCCACGCATCTCGATAAACTTCATGATGTCGGCCTTCAGGGAGTCATATTCGAAGAAGTTGCGCTGTCCGTCCATGCGGATGATGTGCCAGCCGAAAGGTGACTTCACAGGGCGCGAGATCTCTCCCGGGCGCATGGAGTAGGCTGCGTTCTCAAAAGTCGGGACCGTCTGTCCCTTGGTGATCCAGTTGAGCTGTCCGCCCTTGGCTGCCGATGCCTTGTCGGCCGAGTATCTTCTCGCCATCTCGTTGAAGTCGGAACCCTTCATGATGGCGCTGTAGATAGAGTCTGCACGTGCGGAGTCTGCCATCATCTCCTCGGCCGTGGCCTTGGGCGGCACCATGATGAGGATGTGCGATACCTGGCGCATGCCTCCAGCTCCGTCGATGCGCTCCTGTGTCTCCTTGTAGATCTTGTAAGCCTCGGCCTCCACGTCGGCGTCGTTGATGATTGTCGGGCGGATCTGCTGGTCGCGGTAGTTGAGAAACTCGCGCTTGTAGGCCGGCATGGTGTCCATCTTCGCGTCGATGGCAGCCTGCACCTTCAACTTATAATTGATGAAAAGGTCCACATATTCCTCCACCGACTTTTTGTCGATCACTCCCTCTGAGTTGTTTTTGTTGTAGGAATATTCAAATTCTGAGCGGCTGATCGGCTGGCCGTTGATGGTCATAATCGTCGGATCGTTCGCGCTCTGGGCCTGCGCCATCATCGCGCAACCCAGCAGCAGTGCCGAGAAAAGAGACTTCAGTTTCATGTTGTCTTTGTCTTGTCTATTATATATAATAATGAGAATCGAGGCTCTGCCACGTCGGGAATCCCTCCCCCGTGACAGAGCCCGTGTCTATGTTGTCTTGATTATTCGTGACGCGAATAGTTGGGTGCCTCGCTCGTGATCGTGATGTCGTGCGGATGGCTCTCGAGCACACCAGCATTGGTGATGCGGGTGAACTTGGCGTTGTGGAGCGTCTCGATGCAGTTGGCACCGCAGTAGCCCATACCCGAACGCAGACCGCCAAGCAGCTGATAGACCACCTCCAGCACCGTGCCTTTGTACGGCACGCGGCCAGCGATACCCTCCGGCACGAGTTTCTTCACGTCGGTGGTGGAACCCTGGAAGTAGCGGTCCTTGCTGCCGTTCTTCTGTCCCATGGCCTCCAGCGATCCCATGCCGCGGTAGCTCTTGAACTTACGGCCGTTGTAGATGATCGTGTCGCCCGGCGACTCCTCCGTGCCAGCCACCAGCGATCCGATCATGACGGAACTGCCACCAGCGGCGAGGGCCTTGACGATGTCGCCCGAATAGCGCAGGCCACCGTCGGCGATGAGAGGCACGCCCGTTCCCTTCAGGGCCGTATAGACATCGTAGATGGCCGACAGCTGCGGCACACCCACACCAGCCACGACGCGGGTCGTACAGATACTGCCCGGGCCGATACCCACCTTGATGGCGTCGGCGCCGTGGTCGACGAGGTAGCGGGCAGCCTCGCCCGTAGCCACATTGCCCACGACGACGTCCACGTCGGGGAAATGCTTCTTGACAGCCTCCAGCGTGCCGATGACACCCTTGCTGTGGCCGTGGGCCGTGTCGATGACGATGGCATCTACGCCCGCGTTGACCAGTGCCTCTGCACGCTGCAGCGAGTCGGCGGTCACGCCCACGCCTGCGGCCACGCGCAGGCGGCCCTTGGCGTCCTTGCAAGCCATCGGCTTGTTCTTGGCCTTGGTGATATCCTTATAGGTGATGAGGCCGACGAGGTGGTTGTCCTTATCGACCACCGGGAGCTTCTCGATCTTGTTCTCCTGGAGGATGGCGGCAGCGGCCTTGAGGTCCGTCTGCTGATGCGTGGTGACGAGGTTCTCGGACGTCATGACCTCCGCCACCTTCTTGTCGAGGTGGGTCTCGAAGCGCAGGTCGCGGTTGGTGACGATACCGACGAGGTGGCGCTCGTCATCGACGACAGGGATGCCGCCGATATGGTAGTCGTGCATCATCTGCAGCGCGTCTGACACCGTACATCCCTTGTGGATGGTGACAGGGTCAAAGATCATGCCGTTCTCCGCACGCTTGACGATGGCTACCTGTCTTGCCTGCTCCTCGATGGTCATATTCTTGTGGATGACACCGATACCACCTTCGCGGGCAATGGCGATGGCCATCGCACTTTCGGTCACCGTGTCCATGGCCGCCGTCACAATCGGCACATTGAGGGTGATGTTGCGCGAGAACTGCGTTTTCAACTCCACCTCTTTGGGCAGCACTTCTGAATAAGCTGGAATGAGCAGGACGTCGTCAAAGGTCAGGCCGTCCATCGCTACTTTATCTGCAATAAATGATGACATAAAATGAATCGTTAGAAAATTATTGCGTGCAAATTTACCAATTATTTTTCACTTCTCGTTCTGTCTTCGGAGAAAACTATGGCCGTTAATGCTATTTAACGCTGGCGGACCCTCTCCCGTGCCCCTTTTCCACCCTCTGAGAGCCATTTTCGGGCCCATTCGATGAGTGTGTCGCGTCCACGGCGGAAGTCTTCGTCGCTCAGCGAGACATAGTAGTCGGGGGCTATACCCTCCTCCGTAGGGCGCCGTTCGCGGTCGTACATCGGGCAGGCCGAGAAGCGTACGCCCCAGCCGTTGGGCAGCTCTGCCGAGAAGGGCATTCCCGCGCCTCCTCCCGTCTGGTCGCCCACGATGGTGACGCGGGGGAAGCAGCTCATGTATTTCACAAACTCGTTGGCGGCAGAAAATACTCCGCGGTTGGTGAGCACCACCACCTCCTTCTGCCATCGCAGGCCCTTGGCGGGGCGGATCCTCTGCTCCTGCATCGACGAGAAGTCCTGGTGGCCGCGTCCCGTCTTGTGGCGCAGGTAGCCCACGGTGGTCTCCGCGTTGCAGAAGCGCGCCGCCAGTCGTTCGGCATGGGTCATCAGTCCGCCGCCATTGCCGCGGACGTCGATGATGAGGCCGTTGCAGCCCGCCATGTGGAGCATCACCTGGTCGAGGTTGGCGTCGCTCATGCCCTGCTGGAACGACTCGTAGCGCAGGTAGCCGATGTTGTCGTCGAGGATGGTGTAGTCCGTGCCGCCTGCGATGAGATAGTCGGTGCGGAGATAGCGGCGCAGCAGGGTGTCGCTGAAGTTGGTGGGGTAGTCCTCCTTCCAGCTCCAGTAGCGCCCCGTGTTGAAGGTCGTGTAGAGGTTGACATGGCCGTCGCGGAGCTCCGAGATCATCTGGGTCATCACCTCAAACTGCTGGCTCTCGCTCATCTCCGCGTTCATCCTCACTGCATATTTTTCGCGCACGGCATTCCAGTCCACGCCTTTCTCCTCGAAGAAACAGTAGTGCTCGTCCAGAATCCGCCACAGGGCTTCGAGATTGCCCTGCGGGTTGTCGTCGTAGGTGTCGTTGTCAACACACGACGAGGCGGTGAGCAACAGGAGGAATAGATAGGGGAGGATGCGTCTCATAAGTGTCGTGGTGTGAGGGTGAAGGACTTGACGAAGCCGATGACGAAGAGGTGCGACCACTCGTGAAACTTCAGGTCGTGGAGCTTCGACTGCTGAATATCGGCCCGGTAGCCCAGGCGCAGCGCGCTATGGGCGGAGATGCGGAAGTCGGCCGTGACCATCTGTCGCATCGACGGGGCGTTGAAAGGTGTGGTGAAGACCACGTTGTGGTCGTAGTTGCCTCGCGTGAAGATCTCGTAGTAGGACTGGCCGAAACGGGGCGAGAACTGCAGTCCCACCAAGGGCACCTGCAGCTCGTAGCGAACCGAGGCGGGCACAATCCACCGCCATCTTCCCTCCACCCCTGGCAGGGCGTAGTCGGCCACGAAGGAGGCAGCCCCCGCCAGGGCGAGGTGAGCCTGGGCCGGGTTGTTGCCGTTGCGTGTACTATAGACCATCCCCGCCAGTGCGTCCACGCCCGGTCCACCCTTGAGGCTGATCGTGCCTCCGGCCAAGGGCAGGGTGGCGAGTCGTCTGTGCCAGTCGTACTCGAAGTGGTAGAAAGCCGTGAGGTAGCTGGCGTTGTCCGCCCTGTTCTTGGTAGCCGAGAGATGAGCCTCGTGCAGCAACTGGTGTGCCCAGCGCGGGCGGGTGGGGTAGTCGCGGGTGACGTGTTGCATCAGTCGCCACTCCGTGCCCGTGTATTTCTCGGGCGAGAGATAGGTCTCCAGCAGGTTGGTGCCGCCCACGGCCAGCATCGTGGCACGCGTCACGTGGCGTTCCGCCTGCTTCGCCTCCTTTTCTGTCTCTAGCGCCCCTTGTGCTCCGCAACGAGCCGTGTCGCCTGCTGCCTCCAGCCAGCTCTCCTGTGCCGGGACGGGCAGGGAGGCGAGGACCATGCAGACCGTGATAGCCACGCCCCGCAGCAGCCTTCGGCTGGTCGTGGTCCTTGTCGTACTACTTCTCCTCATCGTCGAAGAGGTTGAGTTGTCCCGTGATCTCGTCTATCACCTGCTGCTGGCTCTTCCCAAGGTCGGGGTCGAGGTTGGCGTGGTCCTCGGTGGCGCTGCCGTCCTCCGCTGGGATGGTCTCTGTCTGCGGGCTCTCGGGCGTGTTGTCGTAGGGCGTTTCCACCTCTTCTACCTTCTCCACGGCGAGCGTGGTGAGTCGTTTGCCCTTGGCCTTGTATCCCTTCACGCCGACAAACGTCTCGCCCGCCACTTCCTCCGTGCCGTGGGCAGCGTCGTCGCCACCATAACTGACGAGAAATTTCGCGTGGGGTCGGTCCGTCAGTATCAGCAGTTTGCTCTCGGCATTGTCGCCCACGAAACTCTGCGGCCGCTTCGTGGCGTCCATCGTGAATCGTTTCAGATAGAGGTAGCCCTGGTTGTCGGCATCGCGGACGATGGCCGTCCAGATCTTCGCCTTGTCCCACTTCTCCAGCCGCAGGATGTTGGCCTCGTAGTGGTTGGTGGAGTCAAAGGTCGAGATGTAGAAGTCGCCCGTGTCGAGGACCACGAGGATGCGGTCCTGGTCGCCAAACTCGCCGAGGTAGCGTCCGTGCTCCTCGTAGTTGATGCGTTGCACGTCGGGGTCGAACCACACCTTGCGTCCGCCGAGCGTGGAGTGGCCGTGGCTCTTCAGCGAGATGCGGTGGATGGAGTCGCGGGTGAGGAGATTGCCCTGTGCGCCGCGTCCCTTGATGAGGATGTCGCTGAAATCGACCTCCTTGAATATGTTCTGCCGTTTCTTTCTGATGTCGGGGTCGAGCGTCACCTTGATGACCTCCGCCTCGCCGTTGGGGTTGGCCGTGAAGTACATCACGCGCGATCCCGGCTTGCCCTGCGTCACGTCATACTCTCGGTCGCGTGTGCAGGAGGTCACGCCAAAGCGTTTGATGTAGTAGGGGCCCTTCTGTCCGTCGCGATAGACGAGATTGAAGATCGTGCGGTGGTCGTTCTTCTTGAAGACCTGGACGTGGAGGATGTTCTTGCCGACGAAGACCTTGTCCTGTATCTTGATGACCTTGTACTTGCCGTCACGGTAGAAGATGATGACGTCGTCGATGTCGGAGCAGTTCTCCACCAGTTCCGCCTTCTTCAGTCCCGTGCCGATGAAGCCGGCCTGGCGGTCGATGTAGAGTTTCTCGTTGCGCTCCGCCACCTTGGCCGCGATGATCGTGTCGAAACTCTTGATCTCCGTCTTGCGCGGATGGTCCTTGCCATACTTCTCCTTGAGCATCTCAAACCACTCCACCGTGACGCGTGTCATCTCGCTCAGGTCCTTCTCGATGCGGGCTATCTCGGCCCGTATCTTGGCGATCAGCTCCTCGTTCTTGTCCTTCGAGAACTTGGCGATGCGCTGCATCTTGATCTCCAGCAGGCGCAGCAGGTCCTCGCGCCCTACTGCGCGCACGAGGCTCGGGTAGAACGGCTGCAGCCGCTCGTCGATGTAGGCGATGAGCTGGTCCGTGTCCTTGGCGTTTTCGAAAGGCTTGCCCTTATAGATGCGCTCCTCGATGAAGATCTGCTCCAGCGAGGCAAAGAAGAGTTGCTCCAGCAGCTCGTGGCGCCTGATCTCCAGTTCCTGGCGCAGCAGTTCCTTGGTGTGGTCCACGTTGCGGCGCAACACGTCGCTGACGGTGAGAAACTGTGGTTTCTGCCCGTCGATGACGCAGCAGTTGGGCGAGATGTTGATCTCGCAGTCTGTGAAGGCATAGAGGGCGTCGATGGTCTTGTCGCTCGACGTGCCCGGGGCGAGGTGCACCTGTATCTCCACCTGCGAGGAGGTCATGTCGTCCACGCGTCTGATCTTCAGTTTGCCCTTCTCCACGGCCTTGGTGATGGAGTCTTGCACGCTCTCTGCCGTCTTTGTGAATGGCACCTCGCGGATGACGAGTGTCTTCGGGTCGAGCTTTTCTATCTTCGCCCTCACCTTGACCACGCCGCCCCGCTGCCCGTCGTTGTAGCGCGAGGCGTCGATGCTGCCGCCCGTGGGGAAGTCGGGGTAGAGGCTGAAGGGCTTGCCGCGCAGGTAGCTCACGGCGGCGTCGCAGATCTCGTTGAAGTTGTGGGGAAGGATCTTCGACGACAAGCCGACGGCAATGCCCTCCGCGCCCTGGGCCAGGAGGAGCGGAAACTTCACGGGGAGCGTCACGGGCTCCTTGTTGCGTCCGTCGTAGGAGTACTGCCACTCGGTGGTCTTCGGGTTGAAGACCGTCTCCAGCGCAAACTTCGACAGGCGCGCCTCGATATATCGGGGTGCGGCCGCGCGGTCGCCTGTGAGGATGTTGCCCCAGTTGCCCTGCGTGTCGATGAGCAGGTCTTTCTGGCCGAGCTGCACGAGGGCGTCGCCGATGGAGGCGTCGCCATGGGGGTGAAACTGCATCGTGTGGCCCACGATATTGGCCACCTTGTTGTAGCGTCCGTCGTCCATGCGCTTCATCGAGTGGAGGATGCGTCGCTGCACGGGCTTCAGGCCGTCGCCGATGGCGGGCACGGCACGTTCCAGGATCACATAGCTCGCATAGTCGAGAAACCAGTTTTTGTACATCCCCGACAGGTGGTGTACGGCCGATGCGTCGAAACGGCTTGTGGGGCGGTAGTCGCTATGGCTGTCCGCTGCCTCCTCGCTGTCCTGCTGCATGGCGCCCTGCTGGTCGTCGCTGTCTATTCTCTTGTCGTCGTCCATGATGGGTTCGTTCTTTTAGTTTGCAAAAGTACGAAAAATATTTGGAAATACCAAATGGATCGCCACGGTAGTTTGTGCTGCCCCCATGCGGCCCGTTGCTAAAATTCGAAGCCGTTGATCGCGTAGAGGGGTACGTTCGTGACCCAGTCTTCCTGCTGATAGTCATTCATGGAGATGCGATATGCCTTCTTGGGCCGGTTGTCTGCTACAAACTGGCGCAGGCTTTTTGCCTTGACGTTTGTCTCGGCTTTCACCTCCAGCGGGACGATTTCGTCCTCCTCGTCCTGCAACAGAAAATCTATCTCCAGCGTGCTGTTGGACTTGGCATAATAATAGGGTTCATACCTGAGAATGAGTTGCTGCAAGACATACTGCTCTGTCAACGCCCCTTTGAACTCGGTAAATATACTGTTGCCAGCCACTATCGTGGAAGCCTTGAGGTTGGACATAGCACCCAAAAGGCCCACGTCCAAGACGAAAATCTTGAAGGCAGCCCTGTCTTCATAGCTGGTAAGGGGCAGTCTGGGAGCTTTCACATTATATATCTTGTATATCAGTCCGGCATCCTGCAGCCATTGCAGGGCCAACTCATACTCTCTGGCCCTCGCCCCCTCGCGCACCACTCCATAGACAAACTTCCTGTTCTCTTTGCTCAACTGGGCGGGCAAGGATTTCCATAGGTCAGCAATCCGGGGGATGATCTCCGAGGGAGCATGCTTCGACATGTCTCGCTGATAACTGTTCAGAATATCCTTCTGTATGGCTCTCACTTCTTTCCAGTCGCGACGCTGGCTGAAGCTCAATACGGCTTCGGGCATGCCTCCCACGTAGTAATAATACTTGAGGAGTTCTTGAAACTTGGGAGCAAACATGGTTGTCATGTTCCAGTCTTTCGTTTGCAGCAATTGTGCCAGATTCTTCTCCCCCATAGCCATCACAAACTCGATGAAGTTCATAGGATACAGGGGGAGAAATTCGACCTTGCCCACAGGAAACGACTCTCCTTGGTGCAGTTCGATACCCAAGAGGGACCCTGCTGCTATGACATGATAGCCTGGCGCATTCTCTGCAAAGTATTTGAGAGAAGTGATGGCCTGCGGGGCGGCCTGTATCTCGTCGAGAAATATCAGCGTGTCGCCCTCTGTGCAGGTCACGTTCGTTACAGCTCCGATGGCGGTAAGTATTCGGGGGATATTGAAGTCTTGCTCAAAGAGATTCTGAAGGATCTTCATCTCTTCGAAGTTCACATACGCCAACTGCCTGTAGTTTTGGCGCGCAAACTCCTTGACCAGCCAAGTCTTGCCAACCTGTCTGGCCCCCTCTACGATAAGGGGTTTGCGATATTCTTTGTTCTTCCATTTCAGAAGCTCGTTGATGGCCAATCTTTCCATGATCCGTATCTTTAAATCACATTCCATGAGGGAATAATTCTCCGTTCTCCCATATTTTATGGGGGAATAACGCTGCAAATATACACATTTTACGGGGAAATCCAGGCCTTATTTCCCACATTTTATGGGGGAATCCCTATTTTTTTTGGTTCTTCTCGAAAATGGAGTGATTCGACGTGGACACATGGAAAACAACTTGAACAACTTTTACAACAAGTAACAACGCTTCGCGGGGACATCGCCTCTTCGAGGCCCATGCTGACCAAGGGTTGCTGCAAGGGAAACAACTATGAACAACGCTTCGCCTTGGACACGTTTCCTGTTAATTGTTCTGGCATAATGTCCTAGCATAATGTCCTGGCGAAGCCTTGTATTTTGTTGTTTACCTTGCAGCAAGATTGTTATACACGCATAGCGTGTAGGTTGTTACTTGTTGTAAAAGTTGTATTTGTTGTTTTCCCTAACTCAGCAGGACGTATTGCCAACAGCACAAACCCTATCACTCGATTTTCCGGATGAACCAAAAAATTCCCATCCTCTCCTTGTTTTCGTTTTTGTGGTCTCAGCCGGCGACCTTGCCGAGGGTTGCTTACGTCCGTCTCTGTAGATAAATTTGCGACTGCGTTTGGTCGTAACCTACGCTTGCGTCTGCCTAAATAGTGCGTTGTTACATTGTCACGTTATCACGTTGTCACGTTGTCACGTTTTTGATTTCGATTCGGCTAAGGTTTGCGGAGGCGCCCTGTTGAGGACGCCCGTTCTTACATTATAACGTTTAACGTTTTCGAAAATGGCTGTTGTCTTGGACTAAGAGAGAATGGTTTTAATGTGACAATGTAAGAACGAAAATCCTGCGCAGGCCACCTCTTTCCGAGGCGCCTGCGCAGGAATCTCTTTATCTGTGGTGTGCGAGCCCTATGAGGATATTAGTTCTCCGCAGCGTGGAAGAAGATCGTCTGCGGGGCGAGGCGCTTGCCCTGCGGGTCGAGGACGTTGAGGCGGAGCACGCCGCCGTTGTGGTCGAAGTAGCGCACCTCGAGGTAGTGGTAGCCCTTGGCGAGCGCCTGCTGGCAGACCATCTCGTGGGGCGACTGCTCGCGGTCGTTATCGACCACCATATTGCCGTCTATCTTGAGCCAGCTGCCATCGTCGCTGAGCAGGGCGAAGGTATAGACCCCGTCCTCGGGTATGAGGATGTAGCCCTTGGTAATGAGGCCGATATTGCCCTTGCAGGCCTCCGGGATGACCACGTCGGGCGTGGTGTAGGATCCGTTGAAGGGCGCTGTGGTGATAAGGCGGCAGGTGACGCCCGGGAAGTCGTACCAGTCGGTCTTTACACCTTGATTCAGGGCGGGCACACTCTGGAGCGCCGGCAGGAGCCCCTGCTTCACGAAGTCGGCCTGCACCATCTCGTCGGCGCGGCCCTCGGGCGTGAAGGTGCGGAGCGTGAAGGGCGTGGTCTGATCGACCGTGATTGGTCCGACGTAGCGTGGCGACTCCGCGTTGGGGAAGGTGCCGTCGGTGGTGTAGCGGATGACGGCCTGCGGGTCCTGGCATTCCACGGTCAGCGTGCCCTTGTCCGTGAAGGCGTTGACGTTGTGGAAACCGTCGAGCGAGGGGATGCGGTAGGGCACGCCCAGGCGGTTGAGCATCGAGAGCTGCTGGCGCAGGCGACCGTAGAAGTCGTCGTAGTCCTTCTGCGCAGGCTGCGTCCAGGCCAGTTCGGCGAGCGCCAGGATGCGCGGGAAGTACATGTAGAGCATTCGGGATCGTGACGGGATGCCTTCGGCCCAGAGGTTGGCCTGCACGCCGATGATATGCGCCCGTTGTGCTGCCGAGAGGCTGGCCGGGGCAAGATCGTAGTCATAGACCTGGCGCATGGAACTCTTCTCCTCGTTTTGTGAGAAATAGAACGGTGTGGCCGGCGTATAGATGACATCGTTGCCATGAGCCGTGGCCTCCGGCACCGATTGCGGCGCCCAGTTTCTCCACCACATCACGGTGGAAGTCTTGGAGAGTCCGCCCTCGATGATCTCGTCCCATCCGATCATGCGGCGGCCCTTGGCATTGAAGAACCGCTCCATCTCGTGGATGAACCACGACTGCAGTTCCTCCACACCCTTGAGTCCCTGCTGGGCGATGCGGCGCTGGCAGTCGGCACACTTGCGCCAGTTGTCCTTCTCCACCTCGTCGCCGCCGATGTGGACATACTCATAGGGGAAGAGGGCGATCACCTCGCTCCAGACGTTGCGGCAGAACTCCAGGGCCGCGTCCTTGCCCGGGCAGAGCGGCGAGGTGAAGACCTTGCCCCAGCCCACCTGGTCGAAGCAGCTGAGGCCCTCGTAGTTGGCGATGGCGCTCAGGCAGTGGCCCGGCATGTCGATCTCGGGCACGATACTGATGCCACGGGCGGCAGCATAGCTCACCACCTCGCGGATCTGGTCCTGGGTGTAGAAGCCGCCATAGAGCGAGTCGCCCTCGGCCGTGGTGCACCAGCGGTCGGAGGGCAGCAGCAGGTCGGGGTTGTCCTCCTTCTTCGCCTGGTAGAGGCAGGAGGCGTCCTGGCCGTTGGGCTTGCGCCAGGCTCCGCGCTCCGTCAAGAGCGGATATTTCTTGATCTCGATACGCCAGCCCTGGTCGTCCGTCAGGTGCCAGTGGAAGCGGTTGAGCTTGTAGAGCGCCATGAGGTCGATGGCCTCCTCCACCTCCTCGACGGAGAAGAAGTGGCGCGAGCAATCGAGATGGAAGCCGCGCCAGCCGAAGCGCGGGGCGTCGCTGATCTGGCAGGTGGCCACCTGCTGTCCCTCCGTGATCTGTCGGAGGGTGGCGATGGCCGACGTGATGGCGCCGTAGTCGTGGCCCTTGACCGTGATGCGCGCCTTCTCTACGTTGAGGCGGTAGGCCCCTTCGCCCTTCACGCCCTTGCGGTCGATCTGCAGCAGGATGTCGCCCTTGCCGCCACGCTGGGTCTTGGGGCGCACTCCCGTGAGGCGCTGGAGGCTGGAGGCGAGGTAGTCGGCGGCTGGCTGGAGCGCCTTGTCGCCGTATGCGATGGTGGTCTGAGGCTGGATGGTAAACTTACCCTTTCCCCAGGTCGCCTGTGCGGGTTTGGGCACGAGGCTGGGTTGAGCCTGGAGCACCGTGCCGCAGAGCAGGAGCAGCAGGGCGCCGAGGAGGAATCTGGTCGCTTTCATGTCTTGTGTTATGATGGTTGATGATGATAAATCTGTCGATGAAACCGCGAATTCTGCCGATGAGGCTACAGGGATCTTTCGATGAAACCGCGGAAACTGTCACGCCTTGTGCTTCTTGCCGATGCGCGATCGGATGGACCGCATCGTCACCTCGGCCACGCCCAGCGCGTTTTGTATCTCGGTCTCGCTCTTGTCCATGTGCTCCATGATGAGGAAGAACTTCTGCTTCGGCGAGAGGCCGTCGTAGTCGGCGTCGAGCGAGGCGACATACTCCACGTCCACGAGGCTATAGTAGGAGGCGAAACTCTCGAAGTCGTGCTTCTTCCAGAGCACGGTGGTCTGTCCCGCCATGGCCTCGTTGTAGCGTTGCAGTCCGAGCTTCAGCGAGTCGCGGTGCTTCTCCATCAGCAGGTCGCGCTTGCGCGTGAGCTGTTCTATCTCCTTGGTCTTGTCGCCCGCCATGCGCTTCAGTTCGTTGAGCTGCGTCTCGTAGCTCTTGATGAGGAGCTGATCGACGGCGCGCGCCGCCCGTCCCTTGTAGTTTCTGTACCAGGAGTAGAGCGTGGCGATGATGGTGAGCAGCACCAGGACGACGATCACGATGATGGCTATTGTCACCATGCGCTCATAGTTGTGGCTGATCCTCATCTGCTCAAACTCCGACTGCACGGCCCTGACGTTGTTCTCCGGCCGTGCGCGGCTCACGCTGTCGGAGAGCTGCAGCAGGCGTTTGGCCGTCATGGTCGCCTCGCGCCATTCTCCCTGCTCCGACCGAAACTCCATGATGGCCTTGAGCACCAGTTCCTCCGAGGGCGTGTCGGGCGCTATGATGAGGGCCTCGTGCCACATCTTCGTGGCCCGCGCCGGGTCGCCGCGCATGGCAGCGAGCGTGCCGAGGCAGGCGTAGGCCGGACTGGTGGGCGTGATCTCGAGCGACTCCTCCAGGTATTTTCGCGCCATGGCCGTGTCGGTCTCCATGAGGAAGGATCCGAGGTTGTTCATGATAAACGGGCGGTTCTTCTCCGCGATGTTCGGCAGCAGTTCCATGCTCTGCCGCAGACACCAGGCCGTGCTGTCCTGCAGTCCGAGCTGGCTGTAGATGAAAGCCATATTATTATAGGTATGGGCGAGCCAGTCGAGACGCTTCGCCTGCTTCGACTCCGCGATCGACTTCTGGCTGAAGCGGAGCGCGGTCCGGAAGTCGCCTGCCTCCTCGTTGACGAGCGTCAGTTGCTCATAGACCTTGTGGCGGAGGACGGCGTCCTGCGTCTGGTCGGCGATGGTGCGGGCCCGCTCCAGACAGAGCACGCCCTCCTTGAAGCTGCCATGGGTGTAGAGGATCGCGCTCTTGTAGAAGAGCGACGCGCTGAGCCGCAGTTTCTCGCTCCCCTTGCCCTCGTAGTAGCGGATGCTATACTCGATGTCGTCGAGCGAGACGAGTGGATGGTTGGTGCGGTAGTCGGCCTGCGTCTTGAGCAGGTAGTAGTAGGCCGAGTCGGCAGGGGTGGTGAGGCGGTTCAGGCGGACGCCGTCGAGCACCGCGCAGGCCGTATCGACGCGCCCGCTGTCGAGCAACTGCTCCACGGAGGCCAGCTGCTGGTTGTCCTTGCCGCTCGGGTTGCAGGCCGTCAGGAGGCCCGCCAGCAACAGGAGGCTATATAAGAAAGGTAGAAGTCTTGGTTTCATGTCAATTGTTTCTAAGTCGTGGACGGGGGCTTGCTTCGTCTCGAGCCTTTGCCGCATCCAACTGCAAAGTTACGAAATTATTCCGCACCGACCAAGTTTGCGAACCGCAAAAAGCTGAATTGCTTTCCTCCTTCTTCTTGTTGCAAAAGTTGGATTTCGGACTTTTCTCGTGGCATTTCGCTCCTTTCTGCCCCCGTTTTTCTGTCGCGAGGGTCTTTATAATGGCTTGATAGATAGCTTTTTGAAAGCGAAACGAATGTGCCACATGGCAAAGTGAGAAAACTGCCCAAAAATTTGCACGCTTCGTATTCTCGTCGTAATTTTGCCATGTCAATCGAGCTCCCGTCGGGGGCAAAACCTTATTAATGTGCAATAGTATGAGAAGAAAAAAGCTGTTTCTGATAGCCGCCATCGCCATCACGACGGGTGCTACCGCAAGAGATTACATCACCGTCACGACCAACCAGCATGACTCCCATGCGTATGCGCCGGGCGAGGTCAAGGCCATCACGTTCTCTGGCAACACCATGCAGGTGAACAAGCAGGACGGCACCGACAGCTATCGTCTCTCCGACATCGACGAGGTCATCTTCAGTCTTGCCACGGGCGTCTATGGACTGAAGGCCGACGGTGGTCGCCTCACGCTCAACGCTCGCCCGGGTGAGAACATCATCCACGTCAAGGGCTACGACCCCTCGCGCAAGTACTGCATGGGCATCTTCAGCGCCTCGGGCCGCAAGGTCAAGAGCGACGCCGACTGGAAGGGACAGCCCATCGACCTCACGGCCTTCTCGGGTGGTGTCTATCATGTGAAGATCAACGAGACCACATTTAAGTTTAGCAAATTCAACGCATAATACACTTCGTCTGTTTAACATCACTATATTTGTTTGGTAAATACGCCGCGAGGGCGTTCATTTTCTTCATCGAGAAGGGCAAGCGACATAGCTCTCGTCGCTTGCCCTTTCCATTTTTCTTTTCCTTTTTCTTTTTCTTTTTCTTCCTTTCCCCATGAAACCGATGATTTTTGAGGAAAGAGCCATCGGGTAGGGAAGTGATCCTTTCTGGCCTGTGGAAGCCCGGGTTTTATATCTTTCTTATGTTTATGCAGTTGCTGTAAGGTTGCCTCTGTTATTAGAAAACCGAAAAAGGGGGAGTAAGATAACGCTATTGTCGTGTTTTTCCCCGAAAAAAGCGCGAGTGTTTATAATTTTGCGCAATACAGTAAGAGAACCTTTTGCTAAATTCGGCGATAAGTACAGATTTGTTTTTAAATTTGCAGCAATAAGAATAAAACCGATATTTAAAGACATGAAGAAATCATTACGCCTGTCAGTTCTCACGATGGCTGCGTTGCTGGTAAGCGGTTCGGCATCCGCCGACAACCTCCCCACCCGGTCGCTGATCTATGACGTGCCCGACGGCGAGGCCAACCTCTTTGGCTATCTTGCCTACGATACGAAATACCGTACCTTCGGTTTCGTCAACCTCCAAAGTCAGAATCCTGGCGCCTACTCCCTGACGAAAGACTACGGCAACGTCGTAGGCCAGACGCCCTCGCTCCAGGCCGGCACCTTCGTCGGCGACGAGTACATCGTCTATGAGGCTACGATCTACCAAAACGCCATCATGCCGCGCGCCTTCAGCGCCATCAATCCGCTCACGGGCGAGCTCACCACGAAGCGCGAGATACCCTCCACCGACGAGTATCTCATCCTCAACGAGATGACCTACGATCCCAAGACGAAGCGCCTCTTTGGTATGCACTATAACGCCAACGACCAGCGCGAGACGGCAGTCCCGACCTACTGGAAGACCGATATCTACGAGATCAGCACCGTGACCTACGCCCTGACCAAGGTGGCGACGATCGACATGCCGCTCTACACGATGTCGGCCGACAACGGCTATATATATGGTATCACTCCCGACAAACTGATGAAGAAGACGCAGCTCGTGCGCATCGACCAGAGCACGATCGACCCCGCCTCCCGCACCTGCACGGTCGAGACCGTCAGTCCCAGCACGGGCACGGGCGTCCGCATCGGCGACTACACCCAGTCGATGGAGTTTGACAAGACCACCCATCGCCTCTGGTGGGTCGCCCAAACCAGCGACGGTGGGGCGAGCCTTGTCGAGATCGATCCCGCCACGGGTCTCAAACTGAGTGCCACGCCGATCCAGAACGACCCGCAGCTCCTTGCCGTCGCCATTCCCTACCAGTATGTGGCCGATGAGGCTCCCTCCTATGTCCACGGCTTCAAGGTCAAGGCTGACCCCAAGGGCGCGCTCCAGGTGCAGATGGAGTGGGACTATCCTATGAGGAACTACCGCCTGGGCGACCTTCAGAGCATTGATGGCGCCCATATCTACCGCGACGGCCAGCTCGTCGGGACCCATACCTATTCGGCCACCGACGACATCAAGCAGTGGACCGACACGCAGGTAGCCGAGGGCGAGCACGTCTATCGCATCGCCGCCTACAACCAGGCTGGCGAGGGCGTATATAAGGAAGCACGCGTCTATGTGGGCGAGGACACGCCGGGCGCACCTCTCAATATCCGTGTCACCACCAGCGGCCCGTTGGCCACCATCACCTGGGACGCTCCCGAGACGGGCGCCCATGCGGGCTACTACAATGCCGCCACGCTCAGCTACGACGTCACCCGTCTGCCCGACAACGTGGTCGTAGCCACGGGCACGACCGACCGCAAGGTGGAGGACAAGGTGCCCGCCCATGCTGGCTACAGCTATGTGGTCACGGCCAAGAACAACAAGGGCGTGGGCCTCTCGGCCACCTCCCAGACCATTGCCTTCGGAGGACAGGAGGCCATTCCCTTCGCCTCGGCCCTCGACAGCCAGATAGACTTCGACCGCTGGACCGTCATCAATGCCAATGGCGACGCCCAGACCTGGACCTTCCGTCCCACGGAGCAGGCACAGGCCAGTTACACTCGCTCCTGCGCCATGTACGATCGTTCCACCGACCTCAAGGCTGACGACTGGTTGGTCTCGCCGCCCCTCACCTTCGATGCCTCGAAGACTTATCAGATCCGCTACACCTACGCCACGGCCAACTGGGTCACGCAGTCGATGGATGCGCTGATGGAGAAGATGCAGGTAGCCTTCGGCCACCAGGCTTCTGCCGACGCGCTGACCACCATCATCGACGATCCGGAGGAGTTCCACACCTCTTCGGGCTTCACCCTCTCGGGCAAGAAGAACTTCAAGGTGGACAAGTCGGGCGAGGGCTTCATCGCCTTCCACGCCCTCTCGGAAGCGATGAAATCGCAGATTTATATCAATGATGTCTCCCTGCGCGAGTATTCGGCCACCGACCTGAGCGCCCGCGAACTCAAGGCCTCGGCCACGGCCAACTGCAACGTGAAGCAGTATAGCTCCGTCATCGTGGGCAACGAGGGTTCGGCTGCCGTGGACAACTACCAGGTGGAGATCGTCGATGCCAATACGGGCGAGGTGCTCGGCACGCAGAAGGGCCTCCGCGTGGAGAAGGACGCCACGGTCAGCGTGGCTGTGGGCTGGACACCGACCCATGAGGGCAAGATCCATATCATAGGCCGCGTGGTGCTCGATGGCGACACCTATCCTGCCGACAACGTGGCTCCGCAGACGGCCGAGGTGACGGTAGCTGCGGAGACGGCGGAGCGCTGGCTCACGCTCGACGTAGAGGACGAGGAGATCTACGGCTGGAACATGCCGTTCTACGTCGGCTCTCCCTACTCTCAGGTCCAGGCCCTCTTCCTGGAGAGCGATATGAGCATGAAGGATATCGACCTCACGGCCATCCGCTTCTACTACGACGGCCACATGGACGGCAAGTTTGTCTTCCCCGCCCGCATCTCCATGAAGCGCAGCGACCGCACGAAGCTCTGCCAAGAGGACAATCAGTATCGGGGCGAATTCGACACCGAGGAGTTCACACAGGTCTTCGACGGCCAGGTGGCCATCGTCGGCAACCAGGAGAATACGCTCCTGGAGATTCCCTTCGACCAGCCCTACCGCTACACGGGCGGCAACCTGCTCATGAAGTTTGAGTCGCTCTGCGGCAGCAATACGCTCCCCGACGCCCTCAACACCCATCCCGTCTGGTCCTACAGTATCGCCACGGAGCAGCCGCGCGCAGCCCGCATGGACGGCGCCGACGAGTGGAGCGAGGATGTGTGGGCCGAGGCCTCCCTGCCCTATGTGGCTGTGGCCTACAAGAGCGCCACGGGCGTGGGAACGATCCAGCTGGGTCACGCAGGCCAGATGGCTGTGGCCTTGGAAGGCGGTCGCCTCCTCTTGCCCGCCACCTGCGACCACGTCGCCCTCTACAGTCAGACGGGCGCCCTCGTCGCCAAGGGCCAAAACACCCGCCAGTTGGGCGTGGCGGGTCTCCCTGCCGGCCTCTACCTCCTCCGGGCCACGGTCCAGGGCCAGGTATTGACACAGAAAGTAGTCATTCGATAAAGGCAGCCTGCCGTGGCGGGAGTTCTCCTTCCGCCAGGGCAGCGGCCTTCCCCTCCTCAGTCGGCGCAGGCCGCCGGGATGAGCGAAGACGAAGAATATTAGGAAACAAGATTTATTCATCATTCAAATTTATTCGTTTATGAAACAAGTTTATCTTAGCCTCTTGCTTGCAGGACTTACTGCAGCGCCGGCCTTGGGACAGAAGACTACGGTCAACGCCTTCCCGAAGCCCTTGGCGCCTGTGGCCAATGCAGGTATGAAGGCCCCGCAGTTCCACTTGCCGTCCGCCATCGACGACAAGAAAAAGGGCATCACGATGTATGCTGGCCAGCGTCTGGACCAGAGTAAGCACCGCTCATGGGTGAAGTGGCAGACTGGCGACAGCTTCAACTTCACGAAGATCTACGAGTACATCCACCACGATAAGTACAACGAGGATCAGCAGCGCGGTATCTACATGGGTGCCTACGACTCGTCCAACGATACCTACTACGCCTTCTTCAACATGCACTACACCTATGGCGACATGCCGATGGCACTGGCCAAGGTCGATATGCTCACGGGCGACACCACCAACGTATTCCAGTTTGCCGATCTCGCCAAGCCCGATGTGGAGCAGACAGCTTGGTACAACGGACGCTACAAGTATGCCATGGCCTACGACCCCGTCCACAAGGTGATGTACGCCTTGGGTGCTGACTACGAGAACGGTGATCCCAACTTGGGCTACACGGTCCTCTACGAGGTCAACCTCAACGCTACCACCCTCAACGACCTCTTCTCGAAGCTGAAGGACATGGACGGTCTCTATTGGGACTTCTGCTTCGACGCACAGGGCAACGCCTGGTTCGCACAGAAGTATGGTGGTTCTGACGGCATTGTCAAGGGTACCAACCTCGTCAAGATGGACGGCGACTTCAACCGCATCAGCGAGGTGAAGATGCAGTCGGAGTGGGGTGAGGACATCAACTCCATCTACTTCTCCACGATGTACTTCGACAACAGCACGGGCGACCTCTACTACCTCCCCTGCAGCGACTATGGTTCAACGTCTCTCTACAAGGTCAATCCCACCACGGGTATTAGCCAGAGCGTTGCTTGGTTCAACCAGGGCAACCACTTCACGGGTCTCTACATCCCGTACCTGACGGCTGATAATGGTGCCGCTCCTGCCCGCGTGTCGGGTCTCGACGCTCAGGCCGACCTCAATGGTGCGATGAAGGACACCATCAAGTGGGTGACGCCGTCCAAGACTTGGGCTGGCGACGATCTCGCCAACCTCCAGACGGTCAAGATCTACCGCAAGAACGCTGGCTACGCCACCACCGAGCTGACCAAGACGGCTGACCTCATCGCCAACTCACAGTTGCTGGCTACTGTTCCCGCCACGGAGAAGGAGACGGCCATGTCGTGGGTGGATGAGAATCCGACCGACGGCATCAACACCTACTATGTCCTCGCCGCCAACGACAAGGGCAATGGTGTGATCGACAGTATCCGTTGCTACATGGGTATCGACGTTCCGGGCGCCGTGGGCAACATCATGCTGGAGAAGAACGGCACGGGTGTCAACATCTCTTGGGACGCTCCTGAGAAGGGTGCCAACAATGGCTACATCGGAACTGAGGGTCTCAGCTACAAGATCACCCGTCTGCCGGACAGCGTGGTCGTGGCTGAGAACGTGACCGACACAAAATATACCGACAACACGCTCGGCGAGCAGCAGAGCTATTCTTATACCGTCCAGGCCGTCAACGCCAAGGGTGCTGGTGCCATCGCCACCTCCAATCCTATCATGGCTGGCGCGGCCCTGAAGACTCCGATCTCTCTCGCCTTCGACACGCAGGCGGATGCTGACCGCTGGAGCACGAACAAGATGAACAACAGCATCTACTTCTACTATGCTGGTGGATGGAGCGACGACTACAAGTGCATGATCGGCTACGGTACCACTACTGGCACGGTAGAGGGCACGTTGATCTCTCCGCCTCTCTACCTGGAGGAGGGCAAGACCTACCGCTTCACGACCGACTTCCAGGCCGATTACTTCGATGATGCTTACTTCGATCTCTATGTGGGCGTAGGCACCAACAGCGAGTCGCAGGATGGCGCTACTATCATCGCTTCCCGCGAGGGTGAGCAGTATGCAGAGCAGTACCACCGCGAGAAGTACGAGGACTACTTCGTAGCTCCCGCTTCTGGCACCTACTACTACACGCTCAGAGTGAAGACGGTTGACAAGTACAACATCTTCAAACTCTTCGGTCTCAAGGTCGATTATGTCGCCGAGAGCGATATGGCCGCCACGTCTATCGACGGCGTCTTGGAGGCTGTGGCCCAGCAGGCCAACGAGTGCACGGTCAAGGTGCGCAACCTCGGTTCCAAGGACCAGGAGAACTACACCGTCAAGCTGCTCATGGACAATGAGGGCAAGATGGTTGAGGTTGGTTCCGGTACGGGCACCGAGCTCCTCAAGACCGGCGAGACTGCCGACGTGAAGGTTTCCTTCAACCCGCCGTACGACGGCGTCTGGGACTTCTATGGCGTCGTAGTGGCCAATGGCGACGAGGTGCGTGCCAACGACACCACGGCCGTCAAGACCCTCAAGGTGCTCGAGGCTGGCTCACAGGGCTGGACCAATATCGTCACCACTGGCCATAAGGAGGACCTCTCTTCCTTCGGTCTGTTCTGGAACGACTCCGAGAGCGAGTACTCTCAGAGCGTCTATTATCCCGAGGAGATCAAGACCATCAAGGGTGGTGTCATCAAGCGTATCGGCTGGATGTACGACGGTGCTGACAACCTCACCGACCGCAGCAACCCCGTGGACGTGAAGATCTACCTTGCTCACACGGACAAGAAGTCCTTCGCCGGCGAGGGCGACCTCGTGCTGCCCAGCGACCGCGAGTTGGTAGTCGAGGGCCAGATGGTCTTCGAGCCGGGCAAGGATCACCTCATCTCCTTCGCTCTCGACACGCCGTTCGAGTACAACAACGAGCAGAACCTCGCCGTGATCTGCGAGAAGTCGGGTACGACGGGCTACAACATGTGCGCCCTTTGGCACATCTACAATAACGACTGGAGCACAGGATATGTGGAGCGTACGCTCATGAACTCTGGTGGCTATTGGTCTCGCCCCGAGCTGCCTATCCTCTTCCTGGGTATCTATGATCCCACGGGCGTGGAGCGCGTGCAGCTTGTCGGTGCCGACGTGGCCTATGCCAACGGTCTGCTCGCCTTCGACCAGGTGGTCAACGCCGAGGTCTATACCGTGGGTGGCAAGCTCGTCAGCTCTTTCAAGGGCAGCAGCGCCCGCCTCAACCTTGCCAAGGGCATGTATGTGGTTCGCGCCACGGCAGCCGATGGCCAGGTGATGGTCAAGAAGATCAACGTGAAGTAATCTGATTGAATACGACAAGAGTGGGTTGGAGGCCGACGCTTACGATCTCCTGCCCAATCTTCTTTTCCTATCACAACCAATACAGTCTTTTTTATATTTCTGTAGCGATACAAATATTTACTTTTAAGGTAAAAGGTAATGAGCGTTTTTAAGAAATCAATTTCCCTGATCGCGGTAGCACTGATCTCCGCCGCGGGTTGCGACCTCTGTGCGCAGACTCCCGTGGACGGAGGTTTCGTTTTCCCCGCAGCCCAAGAGGGTGTGGCGCCGAAGGCCGCCTTCCGCGCCTCTGCCTCCACAGACACGATGCGCCTCGGCTACTGCGTCGATGAGCCCCGTCTCCCGGGATTGATGTTGCAGGATGACGGTCTGCCCCACGCCGTGGGAGCAGCCATCGAGCTCGATGCGAACCTGCTCGACAAGTATGTCGGCGACCAGATCGAGGCCGTGGAGTTTGCCATCGACCCCGCGCGCGGCTTCTCCTGCCAGGTCTTCGTCTGCACAGACCTCAAGCAGATGCAGGGATCGCTCGGCGGCGGATCCATCCTCTCCAGCGTCACCCTCAGCTCGGGTCAGTACCATAGCGGCTGGAACCATGTGAAACTCAGCAAGCCCGTGACCATCAAGGAGGGAATGACCCTCTACGTCGGCTATAACATCCAGGGCAACCAGGGTCCCTACGACTTCCTGCTCTTCGACCAGAGCACCTACGCCGTGGGCAAGAAAAACTGGTATGGCGACAACGGCACGTGGTTCAACAACACTGTGGGCATCAACCGCAACCTCTGCGTGCGTGCCGTCATCACGGGCGACACCAAGCCCCAGAACGATATTTCTCTGATGAGTCTTGCGCCCGCCGACGCAAGCGGCTACTCCACTCAGAACATCCCCAAGGACTATATAGCCTATATCCAGAACAACGGCACTGACCCCATCGAGTCGCTCTCCATCATCGTGGAGGCCAAGGGTCTGCGCACGGCCGAATTTCTCACCGAAGGTCTCTCTGTCCCCAACAACAAGCCTACGCAGGTCAGGTTGCGCGACATCTCCCTCCCCTTCGAGGGCAACTACAACGGAACATTCACGGTAGCCGAGGTGAATGGCGACTTGGATCCTGACATGAAGGACAACGTCATCACACTCTACAACTATTATAGTATCAAGGAGGGTGCCAAGGCTGAAACCCATCGCCCGCTCTTCGAGGAGTTCACCTCCGAGGGCTACGAGGGTTCCTACATCGCCGACACGCTCTACCGCAATGCACTGGCCGAGTTAGGCGACGTTATCTGGGTGAAGCACCACGACGACTACCAGAAGAACGTCGATCAGTTTAAGTTTGGCAACGAGGCCGACTACGAGGCCCTCTACGGAGGCTATCCTACGTTTGTCCCCGCCGTTTGCTTCGACCGTCGCCGCATCACGGGCTTCGAGGAGCCGGGTCCGGCCTACTTCTCACCCTATCGTGAGGAGACCACCGCCATCCTCGCCCAGCTCGGCGAGACGCTCACCTTCATCGACCTCGACATCCAGCCCACCGTCCAAGCCGCCACGGGCAAGCTCGAAGTGCGCATCAAGGGCCATGCTGGCGTCAACGAGATGCCGCTGCAGAACAGTCTCCGTATGACGACATGGCTCGTGGAGGACAGCATTCCCACAACCACGCAGAAGGGCTGCCCCGAACCGCAGTTCATCCAGAATGGCGTCATCCGTGCCGTCCTGAGCGAGGAGGGCATCTGGGGCGACCCCATCGACATCACCAACTACGACTTCGAGCGCAGCTATACCGCCGACCTCGACCCGTCGTGGAATCGCAAGCACCTGCGCGTGGTGTCCTTCGTCAGCAACTGGGACGAGAACAACGTCCGCAACCGTTCTGTCTATAACACCAATCAGGCCCCCGTGCTCGACCTCACCGCCATCGACGACCTCGCCAACGAGCCGTTGCAGCCGCGGGTGGAGGTGCTGGGATCCACGCTCGCCACGACCAACGGTGCCCGTATCGTCGGTGTCTATGACATGAGCGGACGCGAGGTCTCTGCCACGCAGCTCTCCAAGGGTGTCTATATCGTCAAGGTGACCAATGGTTCCGTCACCGCCACGCAGAAAGTATTCATACCATAATCCAATTCGGAGCAAATGGGCCACGGTCGTCCAAGGAATTCCTTCCAGGCCAGCCTGGCCCATTTTTCCCCATTCATATTTATCTTTATTAATAGACTGATGAGAAAGAAAATTTTACTGATTCTTCCATTACTCCTCTTTGCCATCACCCAGCAGCTGCAGGCCGTCACCTGCAACTGGGGCTATTGCAACAGTGTTGTCAACGACCAGTTTGGATCTGTCAACAAGGGCAAGGGAGCCATCTATATCCCGGCCGAGATCTCGAAGATGTACGAGGGCAAGCAGCTCTCCTATGTCCGCGTCGGCCTGGCTGCCAAGGCCAAGACCGTCAAGGTCTTCGTCACCAAGGACCTCAATGGCGAGTATATCACCACCCGCACCCAGCGCGACCAGCTGAGTGGTTTCAACGAGATCAAGTTTGCTGAGCCCTGGACCATCGACGGTGAGGGCTTCTATATCGGCTATGAGTTTGAGTCCGACGACTACGCCCTGGGAGCCTCCACGATGTATAACGAGAACGCCTGTTGGGCCGACCTCGGCGACGGTTGGAAAAACTATGCCGTCGAGGACCATGCCCTCGCCCTCTCCATCCAGGCCAAGATCAGCGGCGACGACCTGCCGAAGGACTACTGGCTCTTCTGCTCCAACGACATCCTTGCCGAGGCAGGCAAGCCTTTCAACATCAACTTCTCCATCCGCAACATGGGCACCGCCATCGGACGCCGTTTCCAGGTGGCCTATAGCATCGACGGTGGCGAGGAGGTGACCGAGGAGATCAAGCAGACCCTTGGCCAGGACATGGAGAAAGACTTCAGCATCGCCCATCCCGGCTACGCCTCCCTGGGCAAGCATAGCGTACAGATCCGTCTCGTCAGCGTCAATGGCGAGGCCGATGCCTACGAGGGCAACAATGTGGCCAACTCCACGATACGCGTGATGAACAGCCTCCCTGTGCAGCGTGTCGTCTTCGAGGAAGGCACGGGCACCTGGTGTCCTTATTGCATCCGTGGCATCGAGGGCTTCAACTACATGACGGAGAAGTATCCTGACACCTTCATCGGCATTGCCGTCCACAAGGACGACCAGTTTGCCACCAGCTCCTACGACAAGCTCACCTTCACGGGCTATCCCTCTTCCTACGCCATGCGCGACTGTTCTCAGTCCATCAACCCCTCTTCGGCCAACCTCGAGGGCGTCTATAAGGTGATAGCCGCCCAGCAGCCCGTGGCCTCCGTGGGTGTCGTGGCAGGCTACACCGACGCCAGCAAGACGACGTTCACCGTCCGCACCAACCTCAACTTCTTCACCGCCAAGAGCGGACTCAACTACCGTCTTTCCTACGTCCTCCTCGAGAGTGGTATGATCGCCTACCAGCAGGGCTACTACAAGGACACGGAGATGAACCACGTGGCCCGCATGAACTACTCCTTCGACGGCTTCTCCAACAGTGTGCCCAAGAGCGTGGAGGAAGAAGAGGATGTGGAGAGCTTCAGAGATCTTGAAATGCCCACGACGGTCCAGAACAAGGACAATGTCGAGTTGGTCTGCCTCCTCATCGACGGCATCTCGGGCCATATCGTCAATGCTGCCAAGTGCGAGATCGACGCTGAGGCTCCCGTCAGCGCCATCCGTGAGACGCGCCAGCAGGATGTGCCCATCTTCACCGTCAGCAATGGCCAGTTGAACCTCAACGGCTTCCGTGGCACCGTCAGCGTCTATGACGCCAGCGGCAAGCAGGTCTCCGCCGACCATCTCCAGGCTGGCCTTTACATCCTGCGCGCCACCGACGGCCACCACAGTTTCGTCCAAAAGGTGGTGGTCCGCTAAGTATTTCCTCGTCCTCGCGCCCTCTTGGCGAGGAGGACGAAGAAAATCTCTCATAGATGCAGGATGGAAGGCCGTGGTGCTTTCCTCCTGCCTCTGCCTGTATCTTTGCCTACTGCGGCTTCCGATATATTCACCTATCAAAAGACAACACGAATGAAACCGATCCGACAATTATTCCTTTCTGCCCTATCGCTGTTTCTTGTCGCTCCGCCAGCCTTAGCCCAGGACACCCATGCTCCCACGTGGCATTTCCCCCTCCAGGCAGCCGGCACGGCGGCTCAGCGAACCCTCTGGGGCTATATGGGCTCCTGCACCGACTGGCCTACCAGCAGCGCCGACTATGGCTTCATGGCCTTCACGGCAGGCAGCAACCCCACCTTCGCCGACCTGCTCGTCGATGCGGTCCATACGATGTCGCCCAATGGTGGCGGCGCGCTCCACGACGGATTCTACGACGCGGTCCACTACGTCAAGGAGGGAAATATGCTGAAGGTCACCCACTATCAGTTTAGCACTGACGGCAAGTGGCACTCCACCATTGTGCCTACCCTGGTGTCCGACCCCACGCTCATCGCTACCGAGACGGCCTCCAGCCGCGCCACGGGCAAGGTCTATGGCCAGTTCTACAACAATGCCCTCAGCGGCTTTGAGTTTGGCGTCATCGACTACGACGCCATGGAGCGTACTACCATCGCCGAGTCGCAGCACAAGTATGTCGCCCTCGGCGTCACCTCCTACGAGGTTGTCTATGGTGTGGCCACCGATGGCAACCTCTACCGTATCGACACCGAGACTGGCGAGGAGCGCCTGATCGGCGCCACGGGCGTCAGCGTGGCCGAGAGTTCGCGCCAGAGCTACGGCCAAAGCGGTGAGATCGACCAGGACGACGACGTCTTCTACTGGGCCTGCATCGACAAGGACAAGCATGCGGCCCTCTACACCGTCGATCTCGCCTCGGGAGCCGCTACCCTCATCGCCGATATGCCCCACAACGAGCAGATCCTCGGCATGGGCATCCCCGACGCCACACCCGTCGCAGCGGCCCCTGCCGCCGTCACCGACTTCCGCATCGCCTTCGATGGCGGGTCCACCTCGGGCACGGCCAGTTTCACCGTCCCGACCAAGACCTATGGCGGATCGTCGCTCTCGGGCAACGTCAGCTACACCGTCAAGGCCAACCAGCGCACTATCGCCTCGGGCACAGCCACGCCCGGCCAGCAGGTCAGCGCGCCTGTGAGCGTCCGCGAGGGTACGACCTACTTCCGTCTCCAGATCGCCAACGAGGCAGGCGCCGCCCCCGTGGTGCGCAAGACGCAGTATGTCGGCTTCGACGAGCCGCTGCCGCCCACCTCCGCCCGCCTCACCATCTCTGCCAGTGGTCAGGCCACCGTCACCTGGGGTGCGCCCCAGTGCGGCGTCAACGACGGCTATGTGGGTCCGCTCACCTACGATGTGGTGCGCTATCCTGGTACCGTCACCGTGGCCTCCTCTACGGAGAACCGTAGCCTGAGCGAACAGCTCCCCGACCAGCTTGGCAACTATATCTATGCCATCACAGCCATCAACGGCACGAAGCGCAGTCAACCTGCCAACACCAATGCCGTGCGCTACGGTAGCAGCATTGAACCCACCTATACCGAGACCTTCGACACCCAGGATGCCTTCAATCTCTATAAGGTCATCAATGCCAACAACGACAATTACACCTGGAAGTGGCACGAGGTGCTCCAGTGTGCGCAGTATGAGGCCAACCTCGGCCGCGCTGCCGACGACTGGCTCGTCTCGCCCCCCATCCACCTCCAGGCCAACCATGTCTATACGCTCTCCTTCAAGGCCCGCAACTCCCTCGTCTATTACAATGAGGTGATCGAGGCCAAGTGGGGCAACCAGGACAATGTCTCGGCCCTTACCAACGAGGTCATCGGCCAGACAACGCTCTCGGGCGCCGTCTTCCAGCCTTATGGCAAGGAGATCACTTCGGCTAAGGATCAGACCATCTATCTCGGCATCCACGCTCTCAGTCCCGCGGGCACGGCCAAGGTACTCATCGATGATATCACCATTGCCGACGAGGGTCATGTGCAGGGTCCAGACTCCGTGCGCAGTCTTCGCGTTGTCCCTGACGCTCAGGCACGCCTTCAGTCCACGCTTTCCTTCACTGTCCCGACGAAGACCGTCCAGGGCGGATCGCTCGGTGCCATCACCAAGATAGTCGTAGAGCGTGATGGTACGGCCGTCCATACCTTCACCTCTTGCACGCCTGGTCAGACTCTCTCCTGGGACGATACCACGCCGCAGCAGGGCTTGAATCGCTACACCGTCACGGGCTACACGCAACAGGGTGCGGGCCGCAAGGCCACGGTCTCGGTATGGGTAGGTCTCGATCAGCCTGCCGAGCCTCGCAACCTGACCACCACCGACACGCAACAGGGTGCCCGCATCGCTTGGACTGCGCCTTCCGCCAAGGGAGCCCACGAGGGTGTCGTTCTCTCCGAGGGTCTCACCTACAATGTCTATGAGTATGACGCCGACGAGATCCTGGAGCCTTGGCAGTCGGTCGAGAAGGGACTCACGGACGCTTCCTACGAGGTCAGCCTGAACAAGAGCGGTCCGCAGACGCTTCGCCATTTTGCTGTCTCGGCCCTTAATGGGGCAGGGGAGGGCAACCGCGCCTTTGCTCCGGCCGTCATCGCTGGCGCACCCTACACGATTCCCTATCGTGCGGGCTTTGCTCCCGCCAGCGACAAGAGTCTGTGGTGGATTCCCGTCGATGCTGGCAACAACCAGTTTGTGCGCAACGGCCAACAGGCTTCCGATGGTGACGCCCACTGCATGATGTTCACGTCCTACAATCCCGACGTGGCAGCCGAACTCTATTCCGGCAAGATCGCCCTTGCGGGCACGCAGGACGCCGAGGTGGTCTTCAGCCACAATGCCACGGCCAATAGCACCGACTGCGTCGAAGTCACGGTGCGCCAGCCGGGTTCTGCCGAGGAGACCATCGGTGTTGTCGATTACCAGAACATCAGCGCCAGCGGATGGCAGCGCACGGCCTTCTCCATCCCGGCCAAGTATGCCTCCGCTCCCTATGTCATCATTGGTTTCCGTGCCACGGCCCCCATCTACCACGCCATCCGTCTCGACGACGTCTGTGTGCGTGGAGTCCTGGCCAATGACCTTTCTGTCGCCATGACCGCTCCGCAGCAGGTGGAGAAGGGTCTTCCCGTCGAGGTGACACTGGCCGTCGAAAACCACGGTACGAAGGAGGCTTCCCACTATGCCGTCCGTCTCGCTGTGGCCGACGAAGTGCTCTACAACGAGACTTTCGACACACCGCTTGCCTCGCTTGCCACCCATACCATTCCCGCTCGTGTCGTCCTCCCGGTCTCCATGGAGGGCAGTGAATTGACCCTGACGGCTACGGTCTCCTATGAGGCCGATGAGGACCGCGCCAACAACACCGCCTTGCAGCAAGTGACGGTCGGCGAGTCGCCCGTCCCCGCTCCCAATCAGGTTTCGGGCAGCCAGCAGGGCGACGCTGTCACGATCTCTTGGGTTGCGCCTGCTGCCGCCAGCATCCCGACCAAGGAGACCTTCGATAGCTATCCCGCATGGACCATCGACAAGATTGGTCCCTGGACCACCTACTCCTCCAACAAGGGCGAGACTGGATGGCTTTGGGGTGCCATGGGTATGCCGTTTGAGCACGAGGGCGAGCCCTACGTCTATATCGTCTTCGTCCCCGACTCCATCCAGGACGGCATCACGGGCTACAACTACTCGCTGAAGCCCCATAGCGGCGACCGCTGTCTCATGGCTCGCTACAGCCGCGCCAAGGACTATTCGCTCATCGACAGCGACGACTGGCTCTTCTCGCCGATGCTCTCGGGCGAGGCGCAGACCATTAAGTTCTATGCCAACGATACAGAGCCAGACCCCACCAACCTCCGCTACTATGCCACCTTCGAGGTGCTCTACTCCACCACCGGACTCAAGCCCGAGGATTTCACGCGTGTCAACAGTTTCAAGCAGGAGGACAGTCATTGGGGTGAGTTTGCCTTCGATGTGCCCGCGGGCGCGCAGTATTTCGCCATCCGCAACACCACCGAGGGTGCGCCCTTCGACGGTCTTCTCCTCGACGATATCAGCTACAACGCGGGCTACGGTCTTCTGGAGGGCTTCAATGTCTATCGCGACCATGAGCTGATAGAGAGCCTGCCCGCCGACGCCACGTCTTTCAGCGAGGCTCAGATGCCGTGGGGTCGCCATCAGTATGCTGTCACGGCGGTCTTCGCTGGCGGCGAGTCGGCCCTGGCCACGAGTAGCGAACTCATCTTCACGGGCATCACGACGGTTCAGTTCAGCCCTGTTGCTGCCGATTGCCAACCGGTCTATAACCTTCAAGGACAGCGTGTTGGCGTTCGTTCCGACCTCCACCGTTTCCCCAAGGGCGTCTATGTCGTGGGAGGCAAGAAGGTAGTGGTAAGATAAGTCTCAGATAGACTTTCGAACCCCTCTCGCCGTTCCTATCCTATAACAAGGTCCGCCAGTCAGCTTCCCTTTTGGAGGCTCGCTGGCGGATCTTTTCTTTACTTCTGCCGCATCATCCACGGATGTGCGCTTTCCTTCCCTTCTTCCTTCTTGTCTCTGTGATCAGAAATCGAAAACGTCATTTCGTCATTTCGTCATTACGACGTCGCTCAATCCCAGCTGCCCGCTTCCGCCAATGGATGAGTCGAGATAGGGGAGAGGGTTCCAAAGTCCTTCATGATGACTCGCCAATTTGTTGGTTCATCCGGAAAATGGAGTGATAGGGTTGTTTGCGTTGTTTCGATGCAGCCTGCTAAGTGGGGAAAACAACACGAACAACAAGTACAACGTATCACAACATTTCGCCTTGAGCAATCCTGCCGAGAGGTAAACAACATGATACCTCCAGGTTCATGCAAGAGTCTCCCACCTAATGACGAAATGACGTAATGACGAAATGACGAAATGACGTTTTCACTTTTCCACTTCTCCTCAGAATTTTCTAAAAAGAGAGCATGTAAAGAAAATTAGTGTCATCTATGGAGATTTATACAGTTAAGCTATATACTTCGTGTGTTAGATTTATAAAAGTTCGAAACATTTTTGTTCCCCGTTGCAGTATCGCTCTGCGTTATTCGTTAGTTTTTGTGAACGGTTATGAACGGATTATGAACGGATTATGAATGGTTTATGAATGGATTGTAAACGCTTATGAATGGATTTGCATTCGGTTGTTCTATATCGTAATTTTGCACCGTCTTCAACAGACATTATCACCGTCAGCAACTGACAAGGTGAAGCAGTATCAACTTCAAAAACTTTCAAGGCAATGAAACAAAATCGCAGTCCCACCAAGTCCGCAGAACGACGGCTAAACAAATCGATTACGTATCGGTCTCGTATCGTTTCCGTATCGATCTCGTATCAATCCCGTATCGTTCTCGTATCGTCCTCCTATCGTTCTCCTATCGTTCTCGCTTCCGGAAGCGGAAACAATACGGAAACAATACGGAAACAATAGAAGAAGCAAGGGAGAAACAAGGGAGAATGCTCCCAACTCAAAACATTTTCAAATTTTTAAAACTTTACAATTATGGCAAGACTCAATGGTATCTTAACCAAACTCCAGGGTTCAGTAGGTAGCTTTACCTTCAAGCAGAACGGTGGTCAGACCGTAGTGTCTGAGAAAATTACTCAGACGACCAATGCGAAGACCAATGGTCAGCAGAAACAGCGCATGAAGTGGACGAACGTTATTCGTCTGTATCAGGTGCTGACGCCTTATCTGAAGCTCGCCTTCGGTGGGGCCCGCAATGGCCGCAGCGACTACAACAAGTTCGTGTCGGTGAATCTCGGCAAGGCACCAGTTTATCTCACCAAGCAGGAGGCGCAGGCGGGGGCCTGCCTCGTGGCGCCCTACGAGGTGTCGCACGGTCTCATCAAGTCGATCTCGGTCAGCGGGAAGGGCAACCAGGCCGTGACGGACATCAATCTGGGCGACTTGGCTATCACTGACGAGACGATGGTGAAGGAGTTTTCGAACGCCGTGGTGCAGAACAACGGTCTCTACGAGTATGGCGACCAGATCACGTTCTTCCTGGTCAGACAGGAGGTGAACGACGTGACCATGCTTCCCATGGCGGTAGTGGAGGCCTGCTGCGTCGTGCTGGACAAGGCTTCTGAGTCGAAGCTCCTCACGGTCGTGGATGCGCGTGGCTTCTCGGTGCAGGAGGGACATCTGGCGGCGCAGGCTGCTCATGATTTCGGCGATCATGGTCTGGTGTGGATCCACTCCCGCAAGCAGGCGGCAAAGACGCTGGTCTCGACGCAGCACCTCATCTGCGAGAACAACTTGATGAAGGAGTATCAGGGGCAGGCAGCTTACCAGCGTGCCACTGACAGCTACGGTGGCGTGAGTGATGTCTATCTGCGTCCGAACGGTGTGCTGAACCCTGTGGAGAACTCCGTGCCGGTGGCTCCCTCGGTGGAGGGGAAGAAGACGCTGCGTCTGTCGGTAAGTCCGGCCAATAGTGGTACGGTCTCAGGGGGTGGTTCCTTTGGCAAGGGGAGCCGCGTGAGCATCCATGCCGTGGCCTCGGGCGACTATACCTTCAGCCGCTGGAGTGACGGGGACACGTCGGCGTCGCGTACCGTGACGGTGAATGGTGACATGTCGCTGACGGCTTACTTCACCAAGACGACCTCGGGCGGAGAGTCTTCGGAGACGAACCCCGATGGTGGCGACGGTAACTTGGGTGACTAAGCAGTAGGATGCTGGGGGCGCGAGACGCCCTCAGCACCTTTCATTTTTTCATGAATCCCCGCTGATCGTACGATAATCGACTCGTTAATACTTTATTCTGAGCCTTCTTGCTGATTGACTTGGTCTTAGAAGAACAAGTACTGCACGTAGAGCGAGGCGTTGTAGGCCAGCAGGAAGACGGATAGTCCCATCAGAGCCACACGGGCAGCCAGCAGCCAGCGGCCACGGAGGCGCAACAGGGCGAAGCCCATGGCGATGGGGAGGACGAAGAGCCAGTGGGGTGACATGATATAGACCTCGTTGAGGCCGAAGCCGAGCACCACATGGATGATCATGTCGAAGCCCATCCATGACAGGGCGATCCACAGAAAGCGACTGCGGCGCCCCATCCAGATGCCGGCGAGGAAGAAGAGGACGACGAAGGCCTCGACGGCATAGCTCGCCGCATAGCGGTAGGGGACGATGACGGGGCGATTGATGAGCACGTCGCCCAGCACATGGTCGGTGTGGAGCTGTATGGGCTCGCCAAACAAGTTTTCGACGATGCTCTCCAGGCGCGGGGTCGTGGCGTCGGTCCACGACGAGAATTCCCCTTGTCCCATTGGCTTGCCCTGGTGGGCATAGACCGCTTTCTTCATCCGGCGACGCTCCTTCTCCTTGGCCCTTGCGCGGAAGATGCTGTCGGCAGTATGGGAAAGGCCCGTAGTGTCGGTCGTGGCCGACTGCTTGATGAGGTTTTGCATGATGGCGCCGCGCTCTTTCTTTTCCCGTGCGGCCGTCGCCTCTTGGCGAGCGAGGTATTTCGGTTTCTCGAACGTCTGCCACTCCCAGCGCGCAAATCCCCATATCAGCGCCGAGGGGACGATGACAGCCAGCAGCAGGTGGGCAGGGCGGAAGAAGCGTTTGCCACTCGTGCCCCAACTGGCCAGGAAGACCTTGATGCCATTGTTGAGCGAGATGCCCGCCGTGAGTAGAAAGAGCAGTACGGTCTGTAGCTTTGTCAGTTGCCGTCCGCGCTGCAGGTTCCGTCCCGTGACGTAGAGGGTGAGGAGCAGCGCCGTGGTCGAAAGGCCGAAATGGTCGGGGACGCTGAGCGACACCATCGTGTAGGCGAAGGAGAGAAAAAGCAGGGTAAGCAGCAGGGCGTCGGTCGCAGGTAGAGAGACGATCTCGCGCAGGATGCGAAAAAGGAAGAGGACGGCGTAGAAGGTGGCGGCGACGAGCAACAGGGCCGTGAGGACCTGCGCGAAGTTGACCCCCGTGACGAGGATGATCAAGCGGTTGACTTGGGCGGGGATCCACATGAAGAAGGCCAGCAGCGGGTGGCGGTAGATGTTGTAGGCCGCCGACCAGTCGTTGAGCACCAGGTAGGTGATGGGGTCGAAGCCCGAGATGTGGAAATGGCGCAAGACGAGTTTGCGGTAGCCGTCCGTGACTTGGGAGAACCACTCCCAGTAGCGACAGACGATCATCGTGTTGAGTACGAGGGCATAGAGGAGGGCGCCCCATGCCAGTCTGTGCTCCTCGCGTCTCACCTTGAAAAGGCCGAGGGCGCTATGCAATGCCTGGACGATGATGGTGGACCTGCTGTGGTCGGATGCTTGATTCATGCCGCAAAATTACGCTTTCTTCGCCGATGATGCAAATTATTCGGCCCGATAGCTTGGCGGAAACCATGGAAATGACTAATTTTGCCCATAGAAAGACGACAACATGGAGATACTCATAGCTTTCGACTCCTTCAAAGGGTGTCTCTCCAGCCAGGCAGCAGGAGAGGCCTTCGCCCGCGGCGTGCGATCCGAGGGTGCCATCTGTCGTGTGTTGACGATGAGCGACGGTGGCGACGGAATGCTTGATGCCTTCCTCGCGACCTTGGGTGGAAACCGCATCACCATCGCCTGCCACGATGCCCTGATGCGCCGTATAGAGGCCTCCTACGGTCTCTGTGGCCAGCGTGCCATCATCGAAGTGGCCCAGGCCTGCGGATTGTCGCGCGTCGAACCGGAGAACCGCAACCCCCTCGTGGCCACGAGCTACGGTGTGGGTGAACTGCTGGCCGACGCCGTGATGCGTGGCGCAAAGGAGTGTGTCATCGGCCTCGGAGGCACCGCTACCAGCGACTGTGGTATTGGTATGATCCGGGCCCTGATAGAGCACTTGGGGCGCAGCGCCCACGACCGCTTTGACGCGGTGCGGGATCAGGACTTTCAGGATCTGCGTATCGTCCTCGCCTCCGACGTCCAGAATCCGCTCTGTGGCCCGCTGGGAGCTGCCCGCGTCTTTGCCCCGCAGAAAGGGGCCACGGAGGCTATGGTTGAGGTCATCGATCGCCGGGCGGCACGCTTCGCCGACGTGAGCGCGCGCCACTTCGGCTACGACCTTCGCAACGCCCATGGCGCAGGGGCGGCAGGCGGACTGGGCTACGCCTTCATGGAGTATTTCCAGGCCACGATGTGCTCAGGAGCGGAACTTCTGCTCGGAGCCTGCCACTTCGACGAGATGATCGATGAAACCGCCGTTATTGTGACGGGAGAGGGGAGTAGCGACGCTCAGACGCTGATGGGGAAGTTGCCCTTCGTGGTGATGGCCCACGGCAGGCGCAAAGGTGTCGATGTCGTGTTGTGGTCGGGTCGCGTGCAGGATGCGCAGCGACTGCTCGATGCAGGATTTGCAAGCGTGGGCAGTATCCATCCCGAGGGGGTCCCACAGGAGGAGGCGATGAGACCCGACGTGGCCGAGGCGCATCTTGCCCAGCGGGGTGCGCAGCTGGTCAGGGAGCTCCGACTGCAAGGGAAAATTAAATGATAGAATCGGCTATGCGCTCGATAGACCCGATAAGATGGCTGATAGAAAGGAATAGCCGATCGAATCGATAAAAACATAGTGTGTATAATCAAAAAAATAGACCCAAATTGGAATTAACTAATAAGAATATAGAGTCATGAAGAAAGGATTGATTTTAGAAATGTTCTCCGCCTCGCTGATGCTCGCCTCGTGCGGCGGAATAGGTGGCGGTACGACGACGCAGGGCAACCAGGGCAACGGCAGTATGTTGGGCAGTGGTGTCGGCGAGTCAGTCGGCAACATTATCTCGTCGATCATCGGTGGTGGCAAACTCTCGAAAGAGAATCTCTACGGCACCTGGCGCTATGACGGTCCGGGATGCGCCTTCACCTCGGAGAACCTCCTGGCGCGTGCTGGTGGCGAACTGGCAGCGGCGAAGGTGGAGGAGAAACTCGGCGAGGAGTATCGCAAACTGGGCTTCACGTCTTCCAACACCCAGTTGACGTTTGCCAAGGACGGCACGTTCTCGGCCAAGATCAACGGCAGGGCCTGGAACGGCACCTATACCTATAACCCGACCGACGCTTCGCTGCAACTGAAGGGTCTCCTCATCAATCTCAATGGCTATGTCGTCCGCAACGGCCTCTCGGGCATTAGCGTGCTCTTCGAGTCGAAGAAGGTGCTCACGCTCTTCCAGACGATGGCAGCCGTGAGTGGCAACAGTACGGCGCAGGTCGTGGGAGACATCTCCAAAAACTATGACGGCGTGCGTGTCGGCTTCGACTTGAAAAAGTAATAGTAGGATTTTTTTTTACTCACCCCCTCATCCTTAGGACACATGAAGAAGATAGAACGTATGAAAAAGCATAGTCGCATGCTAAAGTCGGTATGTATGAAGCCTTTTGCAAGCATGAAGCTGCCGACCCTTACCGTGCGCATCCTCTCCACTCTCTGTGCGCTGACGATGGTCGGCCTCGCCGCCCAGGCGCAACTCCTCTACAAGATCAGTGGCAAAGACCTGACGCGCCCGTCTTATATCGTTGGTACGGTGCATGTCGTCTCCTCGTCGTTTGTCCCACAGATTGTGGGCATTGACGAGGCGGTCAACACGACCGACTGCGTGGTGGGTGAGATCGACTTCAAGGAGGCTTTGTCTCAGGATTTTCTCACCCGCGTCTCCGAGGCGATGATGCTACCTGAGGGCAAGACCATCAAGGACCTGCTGACTTCTGACGAGATGAAGTCGCTCAACAAGGCGCTCCTGAGCGTGATGGGGGCCGACTTCGACAACCCCGTGATTATGGCGCAGATGGGGCGGATGGCACCAGCGGCTTTGTCCAACGTGCTGACCGTGATGACCTGTATGAAGCGCCATGCGGATAGTTTCGACTCCAGCGACCTCATCGACCTCTACTTTCAAAAGGTAGCGCAGGAGAACAACAAAGCCACGGATGGACTGGAGACGGGCGACGAGCAGATGAGACTGCTCTACGGACAGCCGTTGGAGAAGCAGGTGCGCGATCTGGTCTGCCTCTGTGAACATTTCGACCGGGCGCAACAGGACTTGGAGGATATGATCGCGGCCTATAAAAACCAGGACCTGAAGCGGCTGGGCGAGGTGATGGATCAGCAGTTTTTGGAGGGCTGCTCCGATGGTCCCCAGGACCGCCAGCAGCTTGTCGTGGACCGCAACCGGCGTTGGGTGGAGAAGATGCCGACTATCATGTCCGCCCAGCCTTCGCTCTTCGTGGTCGGTGCGGGCCACCTCGCGGGCGACGACAGCGTGCTGACCATGCTGCGCCAGCAGGGGTACGTCGTGGAGGCTGTGGAGCGATAGGCGCAGGGCTTCGCAACTATATATATGATGGAGGAACAATGGGTTTGACAATCATCCCAACAGGGATCAAGCAGGCCTTGACTACTATCCTCTAAGAAGCAAAAAACTATGCAAAGAGAAACGGACGAACTGTATATGCGGCGCTGCCTGCAACTGGCGCGCTGCGGACAAGCGGGCGCCAAGCCCAACCCCATGGTCGGCGCGGTGATCGTAGCTCCCGGTGGGCGCATCATTGGCGAGGGCTACCATAAGCGCTGTGGCGAGGGCCACGCCGAGGTCAACGCTTTTGCCTCGGTGAGGGCCGAGGACGAAACGCTGCTGAGAGAGAGTACGATCTACGTCTCGCTGGAGCCGTGCAGCCACTATGGCAAGACACCACCCTGTGCCGACCTGATCGTCAGCAAGGGCGTGAGGCGTGTGGTCTGCGGCTGCGTCGATCCCTTCGCCAAGGTGCAGGGTCGCGGCATCGAGCGGATGCGAGCGGCTGGCATCGAGGTGGTGGTGGGCGTGATGGAGCGCGCGTGCAGGGAGATCAACAAGCGTTTCTTCACCTACAACACGCTTCAGCGGCCCTATATCACGTTGAAATGGGCCCAAACCGCCGATGGGCTCTTGGGGGCAGAGGGACGGCGGACACCGATCTCCTCGCCTTTCACCCTGATGCTGGTACACCAGTTGCGCAGTGAAAGTGATGCCATCCTCGTCGGTCATACGACCTGGGCGGTGGATGCGCCGAGCTTGACGGTGCGTGAGTGGGCTGGATCCGACCCCGAACGTATCGTCCTGGGCCACGGACTGGAGGGTACGCTCCCTGAGGGCTACCTTCCGTTTGACAGTATCGACGCCGTGCTACGCCATCTCTATGAGGAGAAGAAGCAGTCGCTCCTCGTGGAGGGTGGAGCAAGGACGCTGCAGTCCTTCCTCGACGCTGGTCTGTGGGACGAACTACGCGTCGAGACCGCGCCTTTCTGTCTCGGAGAGGGCGTGCGTGCGCCCCAGTTGCCTGGAGGGGTGCGCCTGGTGCGCCAGGAGGAGTACGACGGACGTACGATTCAATTCTACGAACGCAACGGCCAATAATCTTGTTTTATACTAAGGAACGCAACACCCAATGAAGATGGAAGACAGATTGTCAGATACTGACGACTACCGTCGCGACCATTTTGTCCGCATTATTGAGCGGGCAGTGGAGAAAATGACGCTCAAGGAACTGGAGGCCGTGGCCTACGACCTTTTCACCAAGGGCTATCTAGAGGACTACTGATCCTTCAGGTAGCCCCGGCCATCCCTTGCTCCTGAACAGCCATTGTTTCTTTCTCACCCTTGTTTAAATGAGGGTGTGCCTTGCCGGCCTTGCTCTTTATGCAGGTGTGGCTTTGCCATGGGGCTCATAGCACGTTGCGGCAGATTTTTCGCCCAATGAGTTGCTTATGGCGACAGATAAAAAGCCGAAGCGGATCAAAGTGTTCCAAATTCAAGAATTTGAACAAGAAAACTCTTTTTTACCCCTTTTCCCCTTGTTTCTCCACTCTTTATTCTTTCGAGAGTTTAATCCGCTTAATTTCCTTTCCGTGTTTTAGTCATTTTCTTTCCATTTTCCGCATTTTAGTAATTTGTGGCATTTCTAGAAATATGTGCTGAAAGGAGAATTCTAAACAAACTGGCGTATGGCGGATTTGCCTGTGTCAAGGGAAATGCCTACTTTTGTAGCCATTACAGACGATGAGCTTTTGTATGACAGGAGAAAGAATTGTAAATATTGAGTACATTCCGGCCATCAGTTATGTGCTGGCCCGCAATGGCAAGAAATGCATTCAGCGCGTGGAAGTGGTCAACGACAGCGAGGAGGATTGGCAGAAAGTGGTCCTCACACTGGAGGGAGACCATGTGGCGGGCTGCGAGCGTACGTTTGACGTGCTGCCTGCGGGCCAATCGGTAGAGATCACCGACCTCGACCTGCAGCTCCAGTTGGAGTCGCTGCGCCATCTCTCGGAGAGCGTGGAGACTACTTTCACCCTGACGCTGACGGTCGATGGCGAGGAAATGGAGGTCCAGGACCACGTCCTCCGCATCCTCACGGCCAATGAGTGGCCGGGTGTGGGTATCTCGCCAGAACTGATCGCCGCCTTCGTCACGCCCAATGCGCCGGAACTCCAGCCCGTGCTGGTCAGTGCAGCCCGCAAGCTGGAGGAACTCACGGGCGATGCTGCCCTCGACGAGTATCAGCAGCAGAAGCCCAACCGCGTTCGCGCCCAGTGTGCCGCCATCTTCCAGGCTATCCGCGACTTGGGCATCGTCTATGCAGCTCCACCCGCCAGTTTTGAGGAGAAGGGGCAGCGCGTGCGTCTTGCCCAGCAGGTGCTGAAAGAGAAGTTGGGCACCTGTCTGGACCTCATCGTACTGCTCGCCTCGGCCTTGGAGGCTGCCGGCCTTCACCCGCTTGTGGTTATCAAGAAGGGCCACGCCTTCGTGGGCTGCTGGCTCATCGACAACTATTATCAGCAGACCACGTCCGACGACGCCGCCTTCCTCTCTAAGGCGATGAGCGACGGCGTCAACGAGATGGTGCTCCTCGAAAGCATCGACCTGACGAGTTCGGCCGACGTGAGTTTCGAGGACGCCGTGGCCAATGCCGAACGCTACGTCACCGCCGAGGCCGACAGTATCGTCTGCTTCGTCGATGTCTATTGCTGCCGCGTCAACCACATCCTGCCGCTCCCCACGGAGGGCGAGACGGCGGAAACGAAGGGCGTGGGCCATGGCGACACCACATCATGGGTGCGCCAGCAGCAGACCATCGAGGAGGAAGTGCCGGCGCAGCCCAAAGTGCTCACGCGCACGCAGATCTGGGAGCGTAAGCTCCTTGACTTCTCCCTCCGCAACAACCTCCTCAACATGCGCATCGGACAAAAGGTGATTCCCTTTGTCTCTTATCATATCGACACGCTCGAAAACCAGCTGCAGGATGGTGCCGACATCGAACTCGTCGGCAAGCCAGCAGGGGTCAGCACGCAGCCCAACGGCTGGGGCATCTACGACAGCATCAGCTACAAGAAGGATCTGGGCGAACTGGCCGATGCCAGCCTGCGTCGCAAGCGACTGGTCTCCTATCTTGACGATGAAGCGTTGGAACTCTCGCAGCGACGCTTGTTCCGCGAGTCACGCACGGCGCTGGAGGAGAACGGTGCCAACACGCTCTTCCTCGTCCTCGGACTGCTCAAATGGTACGAGACGGACCGGAGCGAGCGGCCCCGTTACGCCCCGCTGCTGCTCCTGCCGGTGAAGTTGGTTCGCAAGGGGGCCAACCGCTATGTGATCCGGACGCGTGAGGAAGACCCCATCTTCAACACCACGCTGACGGAGATGCTGCGCCAGCAGTTTGAGGTAAACATGCCCGACTTCGACACGCTGCCTGCCGACGACCACGGCATTGACGTGAGACGTGTCCTCGCCATGGTGCGCGGAGCCATCAAAACGCAGAAGCGCTGGGACGTGGTGGAGGAATGCATGCTCGGCCTCTTCTCGTTCTCGAAGTTTGTGATGTGGAACGACATTCACAACAACTGTGAGAAGATGGAGCGCAACCCCATCATCCAGTCGCTCATCGCCAAGCGCCTCAAGCTCCACCAGCCTAAGCGCCACCTTGTCAACGTGCGCCTCAGCGACCAGAAGGATCCGCCCAACTATTCCGCTGTACCGCTGCCCGCCGACTCGTCGCAGCTTGAGGCCATCCTCATGTCGGGCGTGGACCGCAGCTTCATCCTCTATGGTCCGCCGGGAACGGGCAAGAGCCAGACCATCACCAACATGATCGCCAATGCCCTCTACAAAGGCAAGCGCGTGCTCTTCGTGGCCGAGAAGATGGCGGCTCTGCAGGTAGTGGAGAATCGCCTGCGCAAGATGCAGCTCCACCCGTTCTGCCTCGAGATGCACTCCAACAAGATGACCAAGAGCCACTTGCTACGCCAGCTTCAGGAGGCCCTGGACGTGACCCGCATCAAGGAGCCTGAGGAGTATATGGAGGAGAGCCGACAGCTTTTCCGCCAGCGCCGTCGCCTCGCCCTCTACGTGGAGCGACTGTATCACCGCCCGCAGAGGTGGGGGGTGTCGCTCTATGAGTGTATCACCCGCATCACGGCAGTGGAAAGCGAACCTATTGCGCCGGGCGACTTCTACATAAAGCACTTCTCCATAGATCAGTTTATGCAGGACCTGGAGGAAATACGCACGCTCGACACCGTCTTCGCCGTCAGCGGCCACCCTGCCACTCATCCGCTACGCGCACTGACCATTACCTCTGCGTCGATGGAACTGGAGAAGCAGCTACGCGGACCGATGGAGGTGATACGGGAGAAGATAGGCGTCGTGAGCGAGGCCGTAGGACGCTTCAACGATGCGACGGATCGTCCCGTGGAGGAATCGACGCGGGGTATGGACTGGATTCTGATAGCTGCAGAAGCGCAGGAAAAGATAGAAAAAGACTATACGAGAGATATCTTCGACCTCGACTACCACCAAGTGCGCAACGAATGGAGAAAGGCGTGCGCGAAATGGTGGCTGCCTCGCATGATGGGCAAACGGAGGGTGCTCAGCCAGCTCCGCGCCTACCGACCCGGGATGAGGGAGGAGGACGTCGAGCCTTTGTTTGACGCGCTCAGCAAATATCACGGACTGCTAAGTGAGCACACTACCGCCACCGCCCTGCCTTTCACTGACGAGGAGGTCGAGGCCATGCGCCTTGTGGCGACGCAGCTGAAGGAGATGGAGAAGATGGGGTGTACCCCCGACAACAACACGCTATCCTTCCTGGGAATGCATATCGACCAGTGGGCGGACCATCTCGACAGTGTGCGCAACTGGACCATCTGGTGCCAGCGCAAGCAGATGCTCCGCGACCATCATCTCGGCAACCTCGTCGAGGAGATTTGGGACAATCCCACTATGTCGATGGCAGAGATAGCCGACGCCTTTGCCAAGGGAGTCTATCAGCGGGTGGCCATGAATATCATCGACGAGAAGAAGCCGCTGAACCTCTTCGACGGACGACTTTTCGAGGAAGAGATACGAAAATACCGCGAGATAGCGTCTCGCTACGAAGTGCTCACGCAGAAGGAACTCTACTACAAGCTGGCTTCCACTATCCCGTCGGCTCAGGTCGAGGCGTCGAAATCCTCGGAGCTGGGCATTCTCAAGCGCTATATAGCCAGTGGAGGACGCGGGGCGAGCATCCGCAAGATCATCGACCAAATACCCACGCTGCTGCCGCGCCTCTGCCCCTGTATGCTCATGAGCCCGATGAGCGTGGCACAGTTTCTCGACCTCGACCAGCCGCCCTTCGATCTCGTGATCTTCGACGAGGCCTCGCAGATGCCGACCTCCGAGGCTGTGGGAGCGATAGCGCGCGGAAAATCGCTCGTGGTAGTGGGAGACCCGAAGCAGATGCCGCCGACGAGTTTCTTCCAGATGCAGCAGACGGACGAGAGCCAAGCTGAGAACGACGACATGGAGTCGATCCTCGATGATTGTATCACGCTTTCCATGGCCTCGCGCTATCTCAGCTGGCACTACCGAAGCCGTCACGAGTCGCTCATCGCCTTCAGCAACAACCAATACTACGACGGCAAACTCTACACCTTCCCTTCGGTGGACAACCGCACGTCGAAGGTGAGCTTCATCCCCGTGGATGGCGTCTATGACTACGGACGCACGCGCAGCAATCGCGCCGAGGCAGAGGCCATCAGTCGCAAGGTGGTGAGCATCCTCCAGGACTATATAAAACATCCCTCCCATCCACGACGCTCCATCGGTATCGTCGCCTTCTCTAAGGTGCAGCAGGGACTCATAGAGGATATTCTCACCGAGATGCTGGCGAAAAATCCAGAGATGGAGCAGTTGGCCTATGACGCCGAGGAACCGATCTTCATCAAAAACTTGGAGAACGTGCAGGGCGACGAGCGCGACATCATTCTCTTCAGTGTGGGCTACGGTCCAGACAAGCGGGGGAAGGTGTCGATGAACTTCGGACCGCTCAACAACCAAGGAGGTGAGCGACGCCTCAATGTGGCCGTGAGCCGCGCGCGCTACGAGATGATTGTCTTCTCGACGTTGCAGCCCGAGATGATCGACCTGCGGAGAACGCAGGCCGCGGGCGTGGTGGGACTAAAACGCTTCCTAGAGTATGCGAAGACGGGACGCCTGGCCCTACAGGCCGAAGCGCTGGAGACGGGCAATGAGGAGACGGCCAATGACGCCGTCACCCAGAAAGTGGCCCGGATGCTGCAGGATCGGGGCTACCAGGTCGATCTGTATGTGGGACGCTCGGCCTTCAAGGTCGATATCGCCGTGCGCAATCCGCACGACGAGGGAAGCTACCTCTGTGGCATTCTCTGCGACAACCCGAAATATTATGTCACAAAGACCGTGCGCGACCGCGAAATCTGTCGTCCCGAGGTGCTCCGCCATCTGGGCTGGAAGCTGCTTCGCCTTTGGAGCGTGGACTGGTTCCTCAACCCCGAGGCGACCTTCGAACGTCTGTGTCAGGCCCTGGAAGCGTTGTTGAAGGAGGCTGACGACGACGGCGACCTGTTCTCGCCCTATGAGACCAAGGAGCAGCCGCAAGAGCAAAAGCATTCCGCCACGTTTAACATCTCGGCGGAGGAGATCATCTACCCCGAGGACGAATCGCTGCTGGAGACTTACGAGGTGGCGGAGATAAACCATCTCGTCGGCGTGGGTGGCCTCGAGGTCTTGCTTCTCAATGGCCGACGCGCCACTATGGGCGTGAAGGAGATCGTGAGGGTGGAGCAGCCCATCCGTCTCAGCTACCTCGCCAAGCGCATCGCAAAGGAGTGGAAAATACCACGTGTCACGATCCGTCTCACCGACTGGGTGCGGCATGCGGCCTTGGGATGCTATTTCGATAAGGGAGACTCTGAGACCAATCCCACGGTCTGGACCTCTGAGGACCGGCTGAGAGGATGGAATAAATACCGCAAGGCCAGCGGGCGCGAGATAGAAGAGATACCACCCTGCGAGATCGGCAATTGTATCGCCTATCTTGTCCAACAGCAGGGTACCATCCCAAGCAACGAACTGAAACGCGTGGTGGCCCACCAGTTTGGTTTCCCCCGCGTGGGACAGAAGGTGGACAAGTATTTGGAGGAGTGCATCCAACTGATGATCGCCAACGAGAAACTGCGAGAGGACAACGGCATGGTCAGCTGCTAAGCAGATGGCCTTGCAGCTGTTCTGTGTTCCTCAAGATCATGTTCCACAAAAGTAAAAAATCAATAGTAAATAATAAGATGAGAAGAAAGACAACCTTCCTGCTTAGCCTGTTGCTGACGATCGCCCTGGGCGTGTCGGCCCAGACTTCCGAGCCGCGCCACGAGATTCTCCTGGAGACCGACAGCGGCAATGTGCGCATCGCGCTCTACAACGAGACGCCGCAGCACCGTGACAATATCCTCAGACTGGTGGAGGCTCATGCCTACGACGGCGTGCTTTTCCACCGTGTCATCAGCAATTTCATGGTGCAGACGGGCGACCTCGGCAGCATCGGTGCGCCACAGGGCAAGCTCCTCGGCGACACACCGGAGAAATACTCCGTTCCGGCCGAGATCCGATTCCCGCAACTGTTTCATAAGCGCGGGGCCGTGGCAGCAGCCCGCGAGGGCGACGATGTCAATCCGGAGCGCCGCTCTTCGGCCACACAGTTTTATATTGTCTGGGGACGCCAGTGGGACGATGCGTCGCTCGACAAACTGCAGCAGCGCATAGACCAGATGACGCAGGAAACAGTGAAACTCACGCCGGAGATCCGCGAGGTCTATAAGACGCTTGGCGGCACACCCCACCTCGACGGCTCTTATACGGTCTTTGGCGAGGTCGTGGAGGGACTGGAGGTCGTGGGACGTATCGAGAAGGCTGCCACCGATGACCACGACCGCCCGCTGAAGGATATCCGTGTAGTCCGGGCCACCGTAGTGAAATAGTCCTACGACCATCTCTCACCAAAGACGACATTCATGAAAACAAAGATCTTTTCTTTTCTGTTTCTCCTGATGGCGGCCACGCTGACGGTCCATGCGCAAAGCGACGTGGTGAGTCTGGCACAGGCCGTGCGTATCTTTCAGAATCCCAGGCAACAGTCTGCCAACGACTTGCTCACGAAGCAGGGCTACCAGTACAAGGGCGTCTCGACGGCATTTGGCAAGGAATACACCTGGGTGAAGAACATGGACCTGACCAAGGACGGCCTGCCCACGAAGTTTGCCAAAGGCAACTCCTCCCTCATCCTCCTCGACGCCAACGGCAAGTCCTTGTATCTCTGCATCTTCAACGCTGCTTGCTACAAGCAGTTTCAGCAGCAGGCCGTGCAGATGGGGTATAAGGCCGACAAGGCCGACGGCAAGAGCAGCACGCTCTTCTACATGAAGGACGATGCGCCGACTATCACCTTCATGCAGCTGGAAAAGCCCATGCCCTATTGCATCATCATCACGGAGTAGCTTCGGGATCTGCTGCCTCCGTTCCGCCCAAAGATCGTACGTAGTCGTAGAGTCGCTTGTAGAATGGGTGGCGGCAGAGCGTGGCAGGGTCGCCCAGAATCATGAGTTTCATCCGCGCACGGGTGATGGCGACGTTCATTCGGCGCAGGTCGCGGAGGAAGCCGATCTGGCCTTCGGCATTGCTACGCACCAAGGAGATGAGGATCACGTCGCGCTCCTGGCCCTGAAAACCGTCCACTGTATTGACTGAGAGGAGGTGGCGGAAGGGTTTGAAGAAGGCGTCCTTCTTGATCAGCGCGCGGAGGTACTGTACCTGTGCACGATAAGGAGAGATTACGCCCACGTCGATCTGCTCGTCGAGCACGCGTCGCTTGCCGATCTTCACAAAATAGCGGCGCAGCACGTCAAGGGTGAGTTCTGCCTCGCGCTTGTTCACCCGCCCGAAACTGTTGCCGACAAACTCCTCGCCACCTTCTCCCGCCTCGCCCTCTACGGCTATCCAGTCTATTGGGATGTCATAGTCGAGAATGCCACGGTGGCTCACTTGTGGTGCGCCCACCACTTCGCCGTGGTAGAACCAGTCGGAGGAGAAGCGCATGATCTCTTCGTTCATCCGGTACTGCACCTTCAGCAGCGTCACCACTGCGGGCTTCCGCTCTACGATGCGCTCCATGAGAGTCTTGCCTAGTCCGCCCTTGAGTGCGGCCATACTTTTCACGGTGGGTGGCAACTGGCAGTGGTCACCAGCCAGTATCACCCGCGAGGCTCGTCGGATGGCAATCCAGCATGCGGCCTCCAAGGCTTGTGCTGCCTCGTCGATGAAGAGCGTGTTGAACTTTTGGCCTTGCATCAGCCGGTTGTTGGACCCCACCAGGGTCGAGGCGATGACACGTGCCTCGTTGAAGAGCTCGCTATTGATGCGTAGCTCCAGTTCTGTGGCGCGGCTCTTCAGTCTTTCGAGTTTCTGATGATAGTTTTCCGAACCGCCTCGCCGACGCTGTGCCCGCAGTTCGCGTATAGCCTTGCGTATGGCCCAAAGCTGGGGATAGTCGGGGTGGGCCTCGAAGCGTTGCTCGTAGGTGAAACCCAGCATCTTGTCGTTGACGCGCGAGGGATTGCCAATGCGCAGTACGGGAATGCCCCTATCGACCAGTTTCTCCGAGATCCAGTCCACCGCCATGTTGCTCTGTGCGCACACCAGCACCTGACTCTCGCGCATCAGTGTCTCGTTGATGGCCTCGACGAGCGTCGTCGTCTTTCCTGTGCCCGGAGGGCCGTGGACGACCATCACGTCCTTGGCGCGCACCACCTCGCTGACGGCTTGCTCCTGGGCGCCGTTGAGCCACGGCAGGCGCACTGGACCGAAACCATAGGTCTGTGCTGGCTGGGGACCGTAGAAGAGGTCGCGCAGGTAGGCCAGGCGGTTGCCCTTTGCCGAGATCACACGGTCGAGGGCGTCGAGCATCTCGCGATAGCTCGTCTCGTCAAACGAGAGTTGGCAACCGATCTTCTGTCCGCCGTCGGACTGAAGATCGAGTAGCGGAGCGCTATCGGGGACGACCACTACCATCCGCTCGCCATCGGCGTAGGAGACGGTGCCCGTGAAGGAAAGGAAATGGAGTTTGCCCTCGGTGGTTTGGCGGAAGAAGACTACGGGTTTGCCAAACTCAAAATTGTGCTCTATGTCCAAGTCTTGCTCTCTGTACACCTCCACCACGCGCTGGTTGAGGCTATTATAGTAGTTTTTGCCCACACGCAGGGGAAACCATGCGTCGCCGCGCTTCACCTTGCGCTGCATTCCCACGACCTCCGTCTGTTTGCGGAAAGCCTCTTTCTCAGCGTAATATTCCATCTGCAGCAGCAGTTTTTGCCGCTGGAGGGCTTGTTGGGCGTTCTCGTTGATTGTCATTGCTCGTTCACTCTTATCCTTGGTCGTTAGTTCACTCTTATCCTGTGAGTATATGATTTTTCAGTTTGCAAATATCGTGAAAAATGGTGAGAGAACCAAATAAAATGCGTACTTTTGCGCCATGGACATCCGCTTGCACCATCTTTCCATCGGCTATCGCCGTGGTCCCGTCGTGGCCCGTGGTATTAACATTACTATCCTCGGAGGTCGCCTGACTTGTCTCATCGGCGACAATGGCATTGGTAAATCAACACTCCTGCGCACCCTGTCGGGCTTTCAGCCGAAGGTGGGCGGAGAGATTTGGCTGGGTAGCCGCGAGGCCGATAGTCTCTCGCAGCGCGAGCGATCACGGATTATTTCCATCGTTCTCACCCAGCGGCCCGAAATGGGTGGACTCACCGTCCACGACCTCGTCGGCATGGGGCGCAGTCCTTATACGGGCTTTTGGGGCAACCTTGCTGCCCGCGATGAGCTGGCCGTGCGCCAAAGTCTTGTCGAGACGGGGGCTTGGCCGCTTCGTGACCGTAAGATCGACTCGCTGAGCGACGGTGAGCGTCAGAAGGTGATGATTGCTCGCGCCTTGGCTCAGGAGACCCCCATCATTCTTCTCGACGAGCCGACGGCCTTCCTCGACTTCCACAGTCGCATCGACACGCTCCGGCTGCTCTCGCGCTTGGCCCACACCATGGGCAAGACTATCCTCCTTTCCACCCACGACCTCCAGTTGGCTGCCGAGTTGGCTGACCTCCTTCTTCTTCTTTCTCCCGACGGCCTTCGTCCTGTCGATCCCGCTACGATCAGCCAGGATATCCGTCAGCGGATCCAAGATTAGGTGGCGGGCATCATCTCCTTGGTGAGCACGCTCTCCAGCTGCTCTGCCGAGAGGCGCAGCTGGAATTCTCCCTTGATAGCCACGCTGATACGTCCCGTCTCCTCGGAGACGACGATGGCGATGGCGTCGGAGTCCTGCGAGATACCCATGGCGGCACGGTGGCGCAGTCCCAGTTCCTTGGGAATGTCCTGGTTGTGACTCACGGGAAGAATGCAACCAGCGGCCCGGATGCGCTTCTTCGTAATCACCATCGCACCGTCGTGGAGGGGTGAGTTCTTAAAGAAGATGTTCTCGATGAGGCGCTGGTTGATGCGCGCGTCGATATAGTCGCCTGTATCGCAGATGTCGCTGAGCGAGATGCCCCGCTCGATGACGATCAGCGCGCCCACCTTGCCACGGCTCATGCTCATACAGGCCATCACGATGGGCATGATGGCCTCCTTGTCCGCCTTTTCTTCATCCTTGTTACTGAAAAAGATGCGCAGCACGCTCTGCACCTGGCGGCGTGCGCCGAGATTGTAGAGGAAGTGGCGTATTTCCTCTTGGAAGAGGACGATGATGCCGATGACACCGACGGAGACGAGCTTGTCCATGATGCTGCCCAGAAGACGCATCTCCAGCACCTGGCTCACGAAGAGCCAGACGAGGACAAAGACCATGATGCCGATGAACACATTGAGCGATCGCGATTCCTTCATCACCCGGTAGAGATAGTAGAGCATCAGGGCGACAAGGAGAATGTCGATTACGTCTTTGATTCCAAATTCAAAAAACATGACTGTGTCTGGGTTATTGGTGGGGGGATTGGCGAGAATTCTCTCTATTGCATCCTCGGTACTATTTCTTCGATCCAGCCTGGTAGCAGCCGAAGAGGCGCACCGCCTCCGCTGCCGCCTTGACGTCGTGGACGCGGAGGATGGAGGCGCCGTTCATCAGGGCCAGCGTATTGACAACGGTCGTACCGTTGAGGCTGCCGTCGGGATTGGTGCCCAGCGGCTGGAATATCATCCGCTTGCGACTCATGCCAGCGAGGATGGGGAGGCCGAGAGTACTCAGACGGTTCATCTCGCGGAGCACGTCGTAGTTTTGCTCCTGCGTCTTGCCGAAACCGAATCCAGGATCGAGGATGATATCCTTTTGTCCTAGATCGCGGAGCTGCTGCACCTCGCGTGCCATAGCCAAGAGCATGTCGTGGATGGTGGGCTTCACCGACATGAGGATGTAGGGTACGCCCAAGTCTGCCACCGTGCGGAAAATGGCAGGATATTCGTCGGTCGTCTGCTCCAGCGGCGTATCGACCACGCCCGTGATGCCACCCTCGCTCACGTCGTTGATGATGTCGGCTCCCATCTCCTCTACTACCATTCGTGCCACGTTGGGACGGTAGGTATCGACCGAGAGAATGGCCTCGGGCTGCTCGCGGCGCACGATGGGCAGGGCGAAGCGCAAGCGGCGCATCTCCTCCTCCTCCGGCACCTCCACGCCGCCTGGGCGGGTGGAGAAGCCACCCACGTCGATCATGGTGCCGCCCTCCTCGATGATTTGGTTGGCACGGCGGGCGATGCTCTCCTCGGTCTGTACGCGCGACCCGGCGAAAAACGAGTCGGGCGTGCAGTTGAGAATTCCCATGACCTGCGGTTCACGAAGGCTGACGAGCCCCCCCTTCACTTGTATTGTATATTCCATGTGTCATTACTTTTTTGCAACAGCGGACAAAAGTAGATAATTAATTTGAATTTGCAAAATAATCGGTGATAATTTGCGGGTTTGAGCTTTTAGCATTACTTTTGCAGTGGGGAAGGATACAGGAGGATGGTGAACCCGTCGGGCGCAGCTATTGCCTGTGCCACCGCGCCCCGTATCGTTTTTATCATCTGCAAGATTATGGACATCAAAGAACTTTACGCACTATATCGTCGCTGCTCCTGCGTGACGACCGATAGCCGCCATTGCCCAGAGAACAGTCTCTTCATCGCGCTCAAGGGCGCATCCTTCGATGGCAATCGTTTTGCCGCCCAGGCTTTGGAGAAGGGCTGTAGCTATGCCGTGGTTGATGAACCGCAATATGCCGTGGCTGGCGACGCACGCTATATCGTCGTGACTGATGCGCTGACTACCTATAAGGAACTGGCCCGTGAGCATCGCCGCCAGTTTGACATTCCTGTCATCGGCATCACGGGTACGAATGGTAAGACCACAACCAAGGAACTGGTTTCCGCGGTCTTGGCCAAAAAATACCGTGTGCTCCACACCGAGGCCAACTACAACAACGATGTAGGCGTGCCGCGTACGCTGCTTCAGATCACGCCGGAACATGAGATAGCGGTTGTGGAGATGGGAGCCTCCCATCCGGGCGACATACAGCAGCTTGTGGATTATGTTGAGCCGACCTGTGGCATGATCACCAATGTAGGGCGTGCCCACTTGGAGGGCTTCGGATCTTTCGAGGGTGTAAAACGGACGAAAGGTGAACTCTATGATTTCATGCGGGCCCATGGCGCCCTCCTCTTTCTCAACGAGAGCGATGCCGATCTGATGGAGATGGTTGCCGAGCGCCAGTTTGACCGCGTCGTCACCTACGGCACGGATTCTACCGCTGACGTCCGTGGCACACTGATCTCCTGTGCCCCCTTCCTCCATTTCTCTTTCCAGGCCGCCGCGGCCCTCACACCGCAGCCATTGGAGGTGCGCTCTCAGCTCATCGGATCTTACAACATGAGCAATATGCTCGCCGCCATTGCCATTGGTCTCCATTTCGGCGTGTCGCCACAGGACGCAGCCCAGGCCCTGGAGGACTATCAGCCGAGCAACAACCGGTCGCAGCTGACCGTGACCGACCGCAACCGCCTCATAGTGGATGCTTACAATGCCAATCCGTCGAGTATGGCTGCGGCAATAGAGAATTTCCGTCTCACCGAGGCCGACCACAAAATGGCTATTCTCGGTGATATGCGCGAACTTGGCGAGGCCTCTGCCGAAGAGCACCAGCGCATTGTGAACCTCCTGGCGCACGACGGCTTCCACGACGTGTGGCTCGTGGGTCCCGAGTTTGCTGCCACCAACACTGCTTACCGCACCTTCCCTGATGTTGAGGCCGTGCGGCGTGCTATCGCCGAGGAGCAGCCATCGGGACGCACCATTCTCATCAAAGGCAGCAACGGTATCCGTCTCTTCGAGTTGCCCGCACTGCTATAGAGGGTCAAGAGGCCGTGCCAACATCGTTAGCACGGCCTCTTGACTGTTTTTACTTTATGACAACCAACCCAAATCGATCAAACAGAGAAAATTTCCATTAACAATCCCGAGGCTTGTTTAAGGGTTGTTAATAAATGTCGGCGCAGTCATTTCTTGCTTTTGGTTATCCTATTATGAAGAAAGCAAAAGTGCTTTGATCCCAAATATGGATATAGAAGAGACTATCAAGCGAGTAAAGACTGGTGATACAACTGCTCTGAAAAAACTTATCGAAGCCTATTCTCCTATGTTGAGAAAGGTGTGCTTTAACATCACCCATGAGGACGAGGACACATTGAATGATCTTGTCCAAGTGGCGTTTATCCGTGCTTATTATTCTCTTCATCAACTTAGAGATGCTTCAAAGTTTGGCGAATGGGTCTCTGCTATAGCAAAAAATGAGGCCTTGAAATTTCGGAAGTGCAAGCAGAAAAGAAGTGTCGTTCCATTTTCGTCTTTCTCGGACGAAGAATTGGATGTAGAAGGGAGTATTACGCCTGAGAATTACTTGGGAGAAAAGGAAATCATGGACATTGTCCGCCAATTACCTACAGGTTATAGCAAGGTCTTTCAGATGGCCGTGATCGAAGGATATTCCCATAAGGAAATAGCAGAAAGGATGGGGATCGAACCCCACAGTTCATCGTCGCAACTGGCAAGAGCCAAAGCAATGCTGAGGAAAATGATCAGCAAACGTATGCTGGCAGTCGTTACAATCATCTTCATTAGCATACCGATCTGTCGTGTTTTATGGAGAAAGGACAAGGCGAAGGAGAAAAATAATCATACGGCACAGGTTAAGAACGAAGATAAAGGACAAACAAGTCTGGGTAACAGGCAAGTGGAGGAAAAGCAGGCCACAAAGGATCAGATCACAAAGGATCAAAGCCAAAAGGATAAGGAAGTGGATGTGGTAATAAGCAACATCTATCCTCGTGTAGTCCAAGCAATAGTTGACACAATACCTGCAACTGATACGCTTCAGTCTCCAAGTACTTTGGACAACATTCGTATTGCGGGAATAATAGACGACAGCATCTTTAGTGATACGATGAGAATACGCTGGCACGAGTACGACAAACCGTTGATAACAGAGGAAACGGTACTTCCTAAAAAGCAACATTGGCAGTTGCTTGCTGCTGGTTCTTTGGGGTCTGCTTTAGCGCAAAACGCTTACAGAATGCTTACTGGCAATTCGGGAGGTGGTCTGCCAGACGTTGACGGGCCTGATGGTCCTGTGGCTCCCGACAAGTTCTCCACTTGGGACGAGTACTATCGTTATTTGCAGATCAAAGAGCACGAAGGCTTGTCGGAGGAGGAGAAAGCACTCATGGAAATAGCCTTCAACAATAAAAACAATATCAACAATAACATCAAGAACGATGGGAAAATCGTGGAGCATGAGCATCATGACAAACCGATTAGTTTTGGTATTTCGGTAACAAAGACATTGGGGAAAAAATGGAGTTTGATGTCTGGCCTGCAGTTTTCGCTCTTGAAGTCCAACTTCACGTTAGGAGAGGATGCTTATTATATCAAGCGAACCCAACATGTGCATTATTTGGGAATGCCTTTGCATGTGTCGTATAAGTGGCTTGATGTCAAGAATTGGACTATATATTCTTCGTTGGGCGGAAGTCTGCAAATACCGGTCTATGGTAAAACAGACGAAAAGTATGTTGTCGGGCCTATCACGTCCTGTACAAATCACTGGCATTTCATACCTTCGCTGCAATGGAGTGTGAGTACTGGCATAGGAGTACAATACAAGCTTGCTACCAAGTGGAGCGTTTACATAGAACCTTCGCTCCACTGGTATGTGCCGAATGGTAGTTCCGTCCATACTATATGGACAGAACATCCGTTCACATTCACTGTTCCCTTCGGCCTAAGATTCACTTGGTAATGGTGTCCTCATGCAGTCTTTCTGTTTTTTGTTGTCTCTTACCTAATAGATGAACAAAAACTTTGGAAGACAATCATGTACAAAACAAGCGACTATTTACGCAATGGGGTGCTATACCTCAACAACATCATTCGCCCGCATCACAAGCGACTGAGCACTTTGATGATTTACTCTACCACCAAGTGTCAGTCGCGTTGCAAGCATTGCTCAATATGGCAGAAACCAGAAGAGCATCTGTCCTTGAGAATGATAAAGATGATCATGGCGAGCCAGTGTGTCACAAAGAATACTGTTGTAGGTTTGGAGGGTGGAGAATTCTTGCTTCATCCTGAGGCTAATGCCATCATGGAGTGGTTCAAGGACAACCATCCCAACTATACGCTATTGTCGAATTGTCTCGCACCTCAAAAGGTAATAGAGGCAGTGAGACTGTATCATCCGAGCCATCTGTACGTCTCGCTCGATGGCAACAAGGAAACATACAAAGCCATGAGGGGTTGTAATGGCCATGACAAGGTGTTGGAAGTGATAGAGACTCTAAAGGACGAGGTTCCAGTCTCTCTGATGTTTTGCCTCTCGCCATGGAATACTTTTGAGGACATGGACTATGTGATAGGTCTCGCCAAGAGATACGATGTGGATGTGCGCATAGGCATCTATGGCACAATGGATTTTTTTGACACCACTGCCGACTTGCTTTCTGCCGATATGGCCCATTACATTCAGAATATCCCCAAGAGCATTCATGGCACAGAAGAAAATTTTGACTTTGTGGCATTGTATAAGGAATGGAGAAATGGTCGTCTGCGTTTACGTTGCCAAAGCATATTTAGCGAATTGGTCATTCATTCCAACGGTGATGTGCCGTTGTGCCAGAATCTGGGCGTAATGTTAGGTAACGTCTATGAGCATTCATTGGACGAAATTTTCAATTCGAGAGAAGCTACCAAGGTGCAGTGCCAGTATTCAAGAGAATGCAATGGTTGCTGGATCAACTTCCATCGCAAGTATGACATTATCCTGCTGCGTAATCTTGAAAAGGTTTTTCCTAAGAGCATCATCGAAGTTTTCTATGGTAAATACCAATGGACAGGCAATAGAGCAGAGACTTACAGAAAATATATCAAAAAGATTGGTTTTTAATGGAACACATCAAAAATGTCATAGAACGCTATAAGCATGTGCGGAACATGAAAATGTTGCAGCAAGCCTACCAAGGAAAGTACGCCTTTGTGGGTATAGGAAATCATAGTACAAACAACCTTTATCCTGTGCTCAACTATCTACATGTACCGTTAAAATACATCTGTTGTAAAACTCCTGGTAAGCTGCACTTGATAGAAGGAGTCTTTCCTCACGTCCGTGCAACTACGTCATTGGACGAAGTCTTAACGGATGAAGATATAAAGGGTGTATTTGTATCTGTTTCTTCAAAGGCGCATTTCTCTATCGCATCTAGGGTGTTAGCGCATAAAAAGGCTTTGTTCATAGAGAAACCTCCGTGTTTGAATGCCGAAGAATTGAGACGCTTAATAGAATTGCAGAAGCAAACTCAAGTTTTGGCGATGGTCGATTTGCAAAAGCGTTTCGCACCTGCCATGCAAATCTTGAAGAAGAAGTTGCAGGGGAGCAAGGGAACAAAGACTTATAATCTAAAATTTCTAACTGGCGCTTACCCCGAGGGAGACGCTCTGCTCGACCTATTCATTCATCCGATAGATTGTGTCGTCTATTTGTTTGGAAAGGCAGAGGTAAGGTGTGTGGAACCCATTGACGAACATACCGTGATGTTAGTACTCAAACATGCTGATGCTATAGGAGTTCTTGAGCTTTCCACCGACTATACATGGTCTGATGCAAAGGAGAGTATGACCATCAACACCAACAAGGGTATTTACTCATTGGAACAGATGGAAACGCTCACTTTCCAGCGGAAGCCACATCGTTTTTGTGGACTTCCCTTGGAAAAGGTTTTGATGCATGTGAATGTGACGGCCGAACTGTTTGGTAGAAATAATTTCCAACCGTTGATGCAAAACAACCAAGTATTTACGCAGGGATATTATACTGCTATAAAGAGCTTTGTGGATGCAGTTGAAGGGAAAAGAGCTTGCAATCCTCAATCATTAAAAGCATTTATGGATACTTATTCTTTATTGGATACGATTCGTTTACATATTTGCAGGAAAGTGTTCTAAAAAAGTATAGATAAAACTTAAAAAACGTAGTATTTTCTTTGTTGTCTCATATATTATTCATATATTTGCAATGTCATAATGATATCATCAAGCAATCATGTGTAACCCTTTAAAAATATGATTATGGAGACAAAGGAATTTCAGTTCAAAGGTTTGACCCTCAGTGGTTTCGCCATGCTTTTCCTCAATATACTGTTGACAGTGTTGAGTGCTGTCATGGTGGTTGCGGGCTTTGTTTGGTGCCAGCACGAGTTGTTGGCAGGACTTCTTATCGGCGTGGGTTTTGCTTTGTTGGCAGTCACACTCTTCGTTTGGGGAGGCTTCGTGATGGTCGAACCAGGCGAGGCGCGAGTGATGATGTTTTTCGGGAAATATAAAGGCACCTACACCAACGTGGGCTACTCATGGGTTAACCCCTTTATTAACACCAAGAAACTGTCGCTTCGTGCTCGCAACCTTGACGCCCAGCCTATCAAGGTGAACGACAAGACGGGCAACCCGGTGATGATAGGCCTGGTACTCGTGTGGAAGCTAAAGGATACCTACAAGGCCATGTTTGAAATCGACTCACAGACCATGGCACAGAGCGGGGGCGCACAGCAGGTTGGTACAAGCGTGTCGAACGTGATGCTTGCCTTTGAGAATTTCGTCAAGACTCAGAGCGATGCTGCCCTTCGTCAGGTGGCAGGACTCTATGCCTATGACAATAACGATTCGGCCAGTAAGGAACTGACTCTTCGCGACGGTGCAGATGAGATCAACAAACAGCTGGAGGAGAAACTCGACGAACGCCTAAGTATGGCGGGCATCGAGGTGGTGGAGGCGCGCATCAACTATCTGGCCTATGCTCCGGAAATTGCCGCCGTGATGCTTCGCCGCCAGCAGGCTGACGCGATCATCTCTGCGCGCGAGAAGATTGTGGAGGGTGCCGTCTCGATGGTGAAAATGGCGCTCGACAAACTAAGCAGTGAAGATATTGTGGAACTCGACGACGACAAGAAGGCTGCCATGGTGAGCAACTTGCTCGTTGTGCTCTGCGGTGACGACTCGGCACAGCCTGTTGTCAACACGGGCACGCTAAACCATTAATCTAAATGGCCAAAAAGCAAACAGGTATCAAGAGTTTCGCTCTGTGCGTGGATGTCGAGACGATGAATGTCATTGAGGCGTAGGCCGCCGATAAATTATACATCATACATGATATAATGGAGTAAATAGTTCAAAAGTCCCACAATGTTTTCTCTATGACAATGGATTTATCTGTTGATTGCAAGTGTGTCCGTCAAGGATAGACTTTTCAAAAGCCTATCCTTGACGGACGCGATCAGACTTTCCTGATATAGTCGTCGAGAGACTGTCCTCTTGGCAGTCCAAATTTCTTGCGCAGCCTGTAGCGGTTGCTATTGATGCTGTCAGGACTCACATTGAGCATCTCAGCAATCTGTTTGGCGCGCATGCCAATGCTGATATAAGCGCATAGGCGGAGGTCGTTCTCCGTCAGGTCAGGGCAGAGCTCCTTTAGTCGTACAAAGAAATGTGGGTGGACACTATCAAAGTGGAGTTTGAAGCGCGACCACTCATCGTCATTGTCTAGGCTTCCAGCAATTATAGCGTTGACGTGTTTGACATATTCTCGGGGAATACTCCCCTCGTCGGAGAAGCGTCGAGTTAGATCGCTGATTTGTTGAAGCACCTCATTTTTATTGGCCAATAGCAGTGTATTGCTGCTTATCTCGCATGCTTTCTGTTGCAGATCATCCTCAAAGTTCTTGCGATTCATACTGTAGATGAGGGCTTCTTGTCGCAAGTTTTCACGCAACTGCTTGTTTTCAATGTCACGGATGCGATAACGTTGACGAAGGTAATAGATAATTGTTAGACCCACAAAGACAATCAGCGCAATGCTCAAAAGGGCCAAATAGAGATAGGTGGTCTTGATGCGTGCGTCTTTCTCCAGAATTCGTATACGGTCGTTCTGTCGCAGAATCTCTTCCCGTGCTCGTGCCTTGGGTATGTCGTGGGCCCGTATGGAGTCGGTGTTGCGTTCGTATTCGCTTTGAAATAAGCGGAGCATGGCATAGGCCTTTTCCTTTTGGCCGAGGTGAGCGTGGCAAAGCCATGAGTAGCGATAGACCTCCTGCATGAACAGTTCTTCTTTAATTTTGGGTCCGATAGTCTTCAGGCTTTCGATGACGGAGAGAGCCTCGGCGTATAATTCTTGTGCATAGAGAATCTTTACATGGGACAGGGAAAGTAGCGCCCCGAAGAATACGTTATCAGGGGCGAATTTTTCTATCTCGGCCTTGCCCATGTTGTAGTAGGCCGCCGCTTTTTGCGTTTGTTCCTTATCCAGTGCGAGCTCGCTCAGATTGAGGTAGGCCTGCATGGTCATCGCCCAGTCTCGTCCACCAACGGCGACGCTTTTGGCCAAAAGTGCGGATTTCTCAGCATCGTTTTTTGTCAGCATCGCTTGGTAGAAGTAGATGCGGTTGAGGGGGTATCCTGCTGTCTCGTAGCTTTTTTTTGCCAGTAGGAGTTGTTCGCTGGCGTGTTCGTCATCGTTGATCTCATGGAAAAGTTGTACCAGTAGCAGTTGCGCATTTCCCATGAAATAATAGTCTTTTGCCTTTCTAAAAACAGCTATGGCCATTGAGACGTTGCGATAGCACTGCATATATTCGCTTATGCGGTCGTAGTTGCCAGCAAGCTGATAGCGAATGAGTGCCAAGTCGTAGTCGTAGCCAGGCTGGCAGAGCCGTTCCGCTTTTTTGAGTTGCTGGATGCATTCAGTTGGGCGTGCGTTGAACTGTGTCATACGCACCTGCCAATAGATGGATCGTGCTTGCAGCTGAGGATGCTTTCCCGCAAGTTGTGCCAACTGTTGCAGGTCTTTAGGATTGGCCTCGGCTCTTCGATTCTCAAAGTCAAGTTGATTGAGCCTCTCTGCAATTGCATCGAAGCGTCGGTCTATCTTCTTGAAGTGGTACTTGTAGTTGGAAGCTTGTGCGCTCCATACTGCAGCAAGCATGAAGGCCAGCACCCATGGCCGGCAAGCGTTGTGACGAAGCATTTTTATCATAACCTTTTCCCAAATGTTGAATTCGGTTGCAAATATAGTTGTTTTTTGGCAAATAAGCGAATGGTTGATCTAAAAACAACTTTTTGCGGATTCACAATGTCGCTTTGTAAAGAGCTGCAAAAATAAACCTTTGGTGCCTTTGCAAACTAAACACCCATGTCCGAGCTTATGGGATACATGTGGAATGGACGTCACAAAAAACAGGGGTGGAAGTCCAAATTACTCCACCCCTGTCACAATTGATGATTATATAAGGCGAACTACTTATTTCTTAATGCTCTTATAGATGTGTCCACCTTTCTTGACGATATATACGCCACGCGGGAGGTCATGATTGCTGATGCGTTGTCCTTTGATGTTGTAGAACTCGGCCTTGCTCTCGTCCTGTCTGCCCGTGATGGAACTGACTCCCGTAGCATCCACTTCGAAGTCGATAGTGCTCATAGTAGTTTTACCCGAGGTGTAGCTGGCAATCACACCTGCCGTATGCTTGCCCACCGTCAGTCCGTCAAAGTAGTATTGCGTGTCATCGGTGCTGGCCACCAATTCTCCGTCGAGATACACCTCGTAGGCACCGTCGAGCGACGGCATGCGTCTCACGTTATTCTTGGGCAAATAACGGGTTGCGTTTGGCAGTTTTGTACCGAAGGCCACGTCGTCGATATTTAGGATCTTTGGCGTGTACCCAGTCTCGTCTGCAGGTGTCACACGGCGCAAGGCGATGTAGTTGGCCTCGGCAGGGATACTGTCATACTGTTTCAGCACCCAAGAGCCGTATGCGCTGTTGATGGTGCAGCTATCTATGCGTATAAACTCTTCGACATCGGGGATCTCACTAGTCGTATAAAGCACCTCGATCTCTTCTGGAGCATTATTAGAGAAGTTGAGTGCGTAGAATCGGAAGCTGATGGGCTCTTGGAAGTGGAGGTGCGGCGTGATGAGCCAGTCGTCCTCTTTCTTACCTGCCGCTGGCCAGCTCTGCAGGCTTTTCTCTCCAGAGCGAGGAGCCAATGTGATATAGTCGCTAGCGAGCGTGCCTTCCTTCCCGTCGGAAACCTTTCCTGCATTCATAATGATGTAGGCCATTGCTTCGAAGGCATTAGGCCAGGGCTTACTACCGTCCTGAGAGAAAGTGAAGGCACCTGTCTCGCCCTCGTCGCCGTCGAAATACTGCCAGCCGATGCTGCCTGGAGAATTAAGCACAAAGTCTTCGTGCTCTTCAAAACTATCTTCGAAATACTCGGGATAATTCCAAATGAAAAGTTTCTGTGCGCCATACGAACCGTTCTCAATGATCAAGCCGTGTGGTTGCACCTTGTGCTCTATGAGCTCGTAGCTGAATGTGTAGCTGTTCTCTTTGTCTACAGTGATGGTTGTATCGATCGGATAGAATCCGTCGAGCGAGATGTGTACCTCGTAGGTTGCTTTCCATACGCTACCGCTCGTAGCCACACCAGCGTTGTCGGCTGTCATCTGATAGGTATGTGTGCCGCCTCCGTTTACCATGACGATGCTTGCGCCATAAGCCTCATTGTCCGTTGTGTTGGTGGTGAGGTTGAAAACGACGTTAGTGAGCATTTTGTTGCCAATACTGTCGGAGAGAGTTGCCACGGACTCTTTGTCTCCTGTATAGATGGCCTTCACGGCATAATAATAAGTGCCTTGTGGAAGCGTCTTCCAGTTGCTGTCAGTGTAACTACGCTCTTGAAGGTTGGTGGCCAGTTTCGTCCATGCCTCTTCATTGGCTGTGTTGGCAGGGGTAAGGCGATAGACGTTGTAGCGTACGCGATTCTGTACGGTTTTCAGTGGAGTTGTTGGCTCTGCTCCCTGCACCTTGTAGTTGTCCTTATAATTGTAGAGCGTGGGTTGTTCATTTTCGTTCTTCTCCATGTAGCAAGGCATGAAACGTCCCGTCTTTGTGATGTGGTCCTCGGACACACTGTACGGAGCGCTTACGGGGCGGATCATAAAGTTGCGATGCATGTTCTCGCTCTGCTGGTTGTCCAGATAATAATAGGTGCCTGATGTGAAATCGCCACTGAAGCAGTTGGTCATTGCTTGGAACGGATATTTTGCAGTGTCACCGCCACCGTCTATGCCAATCCCAAGCCAACTGGCTGTTGCCACGCAGAGGTAGTACCCGTTCGGTGCCTCGACAGGCGTGGGTAGGGTGTACTCATTCCATTGGTCATCCTTTACAGGTACATAGGTTTCTTCAAAAAGCACATTCGCCTCGTCGGGATCGCCGTTCTCCTTCAGTCCTAGTATACGCAGAGCGATACTGTAATGGCTTACGCCTGGTGCGTTGGTAAGGTAGAACTGTGCGCCATAAACAGTGGCGGCTTCTCGACGAATTACACCGAAGGTCGATTTGTTCGTTGCGCCGTTTTGGTATCCAGTGCCAGTGGTGATGACACCGTCGTCAATACGGTCCACACGCGGGTCGTTGGCTGGTGCCTGCCACGTCACTTCCGTTTGGTCGCCGTAGGGTGACTCGGCCACATTCACTGCCTTGGCTGGCTTGATGTTGTCCTTCAGGGTGAGGTTCAACGTCTTGTTTGCGTTTACGTCAATGGTCTCGCTGACACCCAACAGTTTGTTCTTGCTTACGCTAACGGTATAGCCCGTGTGCTCATAGATGCCGCTAATACTGTAAGAACCGTCTGCAGCCGTCGTTGTCTCGTAGTTGTTGTACCCAGAGAGTATGACAGTTGCACCTACTACAGGATCGCCCACAGTGTCGCTAATTCTGCCGTGGAGGGAATAAGTGGGAAGGGCCTCAATAGCGATGTTCTCTGTGGTTGTTTCCAACTCTGAGACGGTAGAAGTAGCCGAGCCATCGCGATAACCCAATGCTTCTACGATAATGTTATAACTGCCTTCGGGCAGGTAGTTGAGAGTATATTGACCATCGTTGTTGGTTCTGCTAGTGAACTGTCCGTTCTCCGTGCGAACTAGTGCATTGCTCACGCCCTTTCCGTCGCAGGTTACCCGTCCCGAGATATAGCCTTCGTGGTCTTCTGCAAAGATGACGTTCTTGATGGCGATATTATAGTTTTTGTACAGCGTGCGGTGAACAAAGCTAAAATTGTAGTCACCTGTGTTTTCAACAACAGGCAGGTTGACGCGCAATGTCAAAGCCTCTTTCTCCGTTAAGGCAAACTGATAGATGCTGTCCTGATTGCTAATCTCTGCGCCTTGACCAAAGCCGATGGCAAGTAGCTCCTGTACCTTGTCGCTACCAGTCTTGGTCTCGAATGTAATCTTGTAATGCTTGTCCTTCTCCATACGGATGCGCGGGGAGATGAGCCAATTTTGTGGGGCATAATCCTCATAGGTATAATTATCGGTGGCCCCACCGAATTGTCCGTAAAGTCCTGCTGGCTGCCATGTCCATGTCGTGGTACTTCCATCGGCGTCGATGTTGTTCCATAACATAAAGTTTGCGTAGTCGGTCAGTAGCGTATCGGGTGCTTGGTATGCTGGCCCAGCGATGATTTCTTCCGTACTGATGGAGTCGCTTTGGTATCCGCCTGCATACGCTATGACGTTATAGTGGTATTTGCCCATCACTGGAAGTGTGGTGTCTGTGAAGGAGGTTTCCTTGCTCTTCTCAACCAGTTTCACATTGCCAGGCATACGCCATACATCATAGGTGAGGTCAGTGGTGTTGATCCATGAATTAAATTTACCCTCTGTGGGTGCTGTCCACGTGATGTTGGCGCAGTTGGCCTCTGCCTCAGCCTTGAGGTCTCCCACGTTCATAGGGTCTCCCACGCCAATATATGCCGAGATGGAACTGCGGTCGCCATACCCCAGGTCATTTACAGGTACAAACTTGTAGGTGTAATAACCCCGCTCGGGTAAGTTGTCGGTCCAAGTCTCGTGGCCACCGATGACAGGATTGGCGATGCGGTGCACTTCCACTCCGTCGCGATAGATAATGATACTGTCAAGGTCTTCTAAGGTGCCACCGCGTCCATAGGTCTTCGATGGGTTGTCCCATTCCAGTTTCGCTGTCAGCTCACCTTGCTCTCCACGTGTTAGCTTCAAGTTTTGCACTTTTTGTGGTGCACTTGCTTCGGCAGGCACGTACGGCATTACGATGCCATCGAATCCGAAGGACTTGCTTATCATGCCGCTTGCGTCCACCTCGTAAGGCAGGGTGGCAATGTGGGTTACATGGGCTGTCTTCAAATCGATTTCGGACAACTCATATTTCTTTCCATAGAAAGTGAAGAAGCGGAAATATAGTTTTCCTGTCTCGTTGTCGAAGAACAGACAGTTGTTGTTGTACATGTAAGCTTGGTCAGGATTATAGTCGAGCTCGCCGATAAAGGAGCAAAGTCCTGTGACGGGGTTTACTTTGTATAGTGCACCACTATAGCTCACACCGTACATGTCGCCATCATAGTTGATGGCAATCGAGATCAAGGTGTGTAAACTCTTGTCCCACTGTTGGTCTTTTTCCGTTAGACGGTCGTAAGAAAATGTACAGACAGGGATGAGATCGCCGTTAGTGAGGTCAATCTTCACCAACCCGTTGCCAGATTGTACGCTGTTCAGCGCATACATGGTCTGTGTCTGTGCGTTCCAAGCAAAATGGCTGGCTGCAGGTCCTTGCTGTAGGTCATGGTAATCACCAACTTTCTTTACATTTTTTGTTTCCAGGTCAAAACTATAGAATCCATGAGACTTATGTCCTTTTATGTTCTGTTCATAGTCGATGTAGTAGTAGACGTTGTCCACCATCGTAGCACCCATGATGTGGTCTACGCTCAATGGAGCAACAATTTGCACGTTGTCGAGCGTGTCGCAACTGACGTCAAAGGTATAGACTCCGGAGCCCATGCCTGCGTCGTTTTCAATGATGCCGTATGCAGTTTTTGCTTCCTGTCCCCAAGATGGCGAAGACCATCCTATGAGAACTGCAAGCGCTGCGAGCGAGATCCAATGTGACTTGTACTTCATAAGCTGATTTTTTAAATGTTGAACTAAATGAATACTATTTATTACTGTGTGGCAGAATTGTGGAGGACTGCCAATTATGCTGCAAAAGTATTAAGAATGCGACGATAAACCTAAGGAAAATGCCGATTTTATCGTTCTGTCAGTTTTTGTCTATATCCCATTCATAGTCTATCTATAATATGAATGTGGGAGTTTTCTTGCTTCTTCGTACCTTTGCAAGTGTAAACCAAATGCTTTAGATTTATGAAAAAAAGTAAGAACTTGCTATCCGTCCTTTTGCTTGTTGGAGCGCTTGCCGCCTCAGCAGCACCTGCTTATCGGGGAGCTGTCCAATTGAAGCAGCCTGATGGTTCTGTTATTACCGTCTATCTCCGTGGTGACGAACATCGTCATCAACGACTCACAGCCGATGGCTACGCCATCATGCAGTCGTCCGATGGTTATTACCGTTATGCCTATCAAACCCAAGAAGGCTATTTAAGCACCGAGGGTGCTCCTATAGTGCGTGACATTCCACTACGTTCGGCAGCAGACAAGGCGTTTCTGAAGTTGATAAAGAAAGCGGAAAACTTTACATCTTCTACCGAAACAATATTGCCGATGCAAGCGAAGCCTATAGACACGGTTACTCCCTATGAAAAGATGCGTGTGGGGTCTTTCCCGACAACGGGTGATTTCAAAGGCGTAGTCATCCTAGCACAGTTTCAAGACCAGAAATTTACCTATGATGCTTCCTATTTTGAACGGATGCTCAACGAGGAGGGCTTTCATGACAATGGTGCCATCGGTTCGGCACATGATTACTTCTACTTTCAGAGTAACGGACGTTTCAACCCTCATTTTGATGTAGTGGGTCCTGTTACACTATCGAAGGAGATGTCGTACTACGGAAAAGACGCTACTGACATTTGGGGCAACATGACTGGCGACGAAGAACCGACGAAGGCTATAGCTGAGGCCTGCCAGTTGGCTGACCCCTTAGTGGACTTTAAGCAGTATGATCTCGATGGTGATGGCAAGGTAGAGATGGTATATGTCATCTATGCTGGCTATGGCGAAAATTTTGGTGCTGATGCCAATACTATATGGCCACACAAGTACGAGCTGTCCTCGGCGGGTTATAACGTGTGTCTTGATGACGTCTGCCTTGACACCTACGCCTGCTCTGCAGAACTGTTTGGCAATAGTGGCACTACACCTTGTGGAATCGGACCGCTCACTCACGAGTTTGGCCATGTGTTAGGACTGGCAGATCACTATAACACAGCAACGACGGAATACGAGTTGGGGCGCTACGACAATATGGATTATGGCACATACAACGAGAATACGAACATCCCTCCCTCCTACACCGCCTTTGAGCGAATCTCGCTCGGGTGGATGGAACCAACCATCATCAATGAGCCTTCTGATGTGCTCACCCTGGAGAATATTGCCGATAGCCGTCAGGCTTATCTCCTTCCGACAGCCAGGCATGATGAGTTCTATCTTTTGGAAAACCGTCAGCAGACGGGATGGGATGTGGGCATCAAGGCAAGCGGCTTGATGATCACCCATGTCGATTTTCTGCAAAATGCATGGGACAAAAATACGCTCAACAATACTACCGCACATCGTCGTTACTATTTAGTTTGCGCCGATAATGAGTCCGGTTATGACGAGACTTTAGGTCATGAATCGGAGGCTGGTGATCTTTTCCCCTTCGGCGGAAATGATGCATTTACCGATGAAACGACCCCCGCCTCACAGACCTACCAGGGGGTGGGGCTTGATCGTTGGGTGACAGACATACGCCACCATGACGGGGTGGTGTCATTTCGCTTCAGGCCCAACCATTTCCGAACACCTAGCGGTTTGGGCTTCACGGAGGTTCGGGATGAAAGTTTCCGTGCCTATTGGGAAGGCAGCGCTTCTGAGGCTCTGTACGACTTGCGTTGGCATTCTCTTGCAAGAGAGTCCGATCTGCCAGTCGCCCTTGCCGAGGGCTTTGTCTTTATGAACGACGGAACGCCTTCTTCACCTGATAGCAAAGATATTTCTGTTTCGCTGGATAATTATATGGAGAGGAGTGGATGGACAGGTAAACGTGTCTATCAAGCCGGTGGGGCTGTCAAATTGGGTGCTGTCGGTGCTGATGGAACACTGACCACGCCGAAACTAAACCTATATAATATGGGTGAGCAGTTCACGGTCTTAGTTCGGACTCACAGTCTGTCAGGGAAAACTCCTGTCTTCACAGTATCGTCTAATGGTAAGACTGGTGCCTATCGTCTCACTTCCAGCGACAAATCCTATTATTACCAGTTTGACAACGGACTGACGGTGACGGATGTTACTTTTCAGGTGAAGGGAGATGTCGCTATCATCGACAGAATTCTCATTGTCCGAGGCAATGGCGCTGGCTATGTAGAGGGTGCCCTCAAGGTGAATGTAACAGGTGAGGCCATTTCTGATGAAAACCCTGAGGTGGAGGAACAGTTTGTCGAGCTGGATACTACAGAGATGATGGGTATTAATGGCGAGTCGGTGGTGATTAATGGTTTGCAAAAAGACAACTACTATAGTTTCGAGGTGCGTGCTACCAATGCAGATGGCAGCAAAACCAGTCAATGGAGTGTGCCTCAGACCGTTCTTGCCAGTGAGGCGACAAAAGTTGACCGCACGGATTGCCATACGCAAAAAGGCACCGCATACTACAGCTTAGATGGTGTTCGTATCGACAAGCCAACGAAAGCTGGCGTTTATATTCGACGCGAAGGAACGCAAGTGATGAAACTCCTTGTCAGGTAATTAGCAAAGATTGACGTTATGTGTTAGTAGGTCGCGCTTCTAATTAAGAAGGGCGGGAATGGACGTAATGTCCCATTCCCGCCTTTCTCTAGATGTGTTCGGCAATGAAAGAATTCATGAGGGCGCTCTAACTCAAGTTTGGCTCCCGTTTTTTCATCCATCTTTAGGGCCCTTATGTTGCTAGTATGTCGGTTTTCTACAAACGCATTCTTTGCTTTTGATTTGTAGTACACAGGGATTTCGTCTTGGAACAAACTCCTCAGTCAAGAAAATCAAAGAAGTGTCAAAATCAAAATCTCCAAAAGCTTGTAGGGCACAGTAAAGCAAATCTCATGGGTAATAGTTCGCTATTACCCATGAGATAACACAAAATCATCCTTCAAAAGCAAATAGTCATAATGAACGATATGCTTCTAGCAAATCAGAACACGACCTTGTGCCCTTTGTGGATATATACACCCTTGCTAGGCTTTTCTACTCGAACACCCCCGAGGGTATAGTAGTATGGGTCGGTAGTCACGGACCGAGTGATGGAGTCGGTCCTGTTGAGAATCGTACCCTCTATAGCGCACTTATCGGCATTGATGATCATGCCATCTTCATTGAGCAGCAGAACTACCAGTTCGGTATTTTCCTTCTTCAGTACCGTCTCTGGCATGTCGAGTGAGTAGTTGTATGTTAGGTGGTCTCCCTCCTTCACGCTCTCCACGCCAAAAGCGTTCTTGACACCTTCGTAGCTGGGGAAAATACCGCGCGCGACGTCTTGAAACCAGATGTCGTCGGCGTTGATAATGTTTGGCTGGTTCTCGAAGCCGTACATGCTACCTGATCCTCCCCCTGCGTAATAGTTCATTTGGTCATAACCGCAATAGTTGTTGAGGATGCCCGTTTCGGCATGGGTGCGATGTACGTTATTCTCCACCACTACAAAAGCAAGGTTGTAATGCGCTTTGTCGAAGTCTGTGGCAAAAAAAGCATCTACATTTGCTGCTATTTGATTGGTCTGCTCATCATAGTTGGCTGTCAGGCGCAAGCCTACTGTATTGCTATTGCTGCTCTTGATAGCCGTGTACATGGCAGGGATGTCGACAGGATCTCCCCAGTACATTACGTTCCTATTAATGCCAGCGTGAGGATAACCTGCAGCCCCTAAGTGTGAGAGCAGATTGTTGAGATAGGCTTCGCCTGGAATCGCCATGGAATCAGGGACCTGTGTGCTGCCGTTGTTGTGGATTGCAATGCCGATAAATCCTTTGGGGTAATTCTTCTTCATGTAGTTAAGTGCGCCGATGCCGCGTACACAATACCCACACCATGTTCCCGTGATTTCTTCTGCCACGAGTTTCCACAGGTAGGCTGAAGTGTTCCCGCTATAGCTGACGCTGTCGGTGCCACTTTTGACCCATGCCTTCCACTGAGCAGTAGCGTTACGCTCCAGGAGGAATGGCTTGTCCATACTGAAGTCTATGCTTTTGCCAGCCTCGACGATATCATGGAATGACTGTTCGAAGTACTGATCTCCCGACTGAAAACCGATGGTAAAGCCGTTGACGTCCTCGTTGGTGGCTTGTACGGTTCCCCTCAGAGGTATCGTGTCACAGCCGTCGAAAACACGTCCCAGGTCGAGAGACATCGTGATGTGTGAAGGAATGCCAACGAAGATATCGTCGAGATAGAGGGCTGCCTTGTCTTTGCTGTCGTTGACGAATGCGATGTGGATAGTTTTCCCCACGTAGTCGGCAAGGCTCACCTCGTGTTCCGTCCAGTTGTTTGCTTCTTTAGAAAGTGAGAAGATTGGAGGGACGGTAAAGTCCCCTACGGACGTTCCCTTTTCGGACACATATACTTTGAGCCCGTCTCGGAAATCCTTGTCGCGAGCCATAGAACGCCACCGTAGTATGGCCTTTGTGTCGTCAATGGTGATGCCAGGTGTAACCATCCAATCGTTTGCCGCCCCTGCATTCTTGTACCACGAAGTGGAGATGGCTACGTTGTTGTTGGGATCGACGGGATCTACCCCTTTGGCGACGATCCATGCTTTTCCAATCTCGAATCCGAGAGAGGCCATGTCGGTCGATGGCGTTCGCCCGTCCTCGTCGTGAAGGATGAATGTTGTGGGCATCCCCTCGTCAAATCCTGTTTCCAAATAGGCGTTTTGCGCTTGGCCTGTAGCTGCCAATAGGGCGCTGATGCTGAGTGTTAGTGCTTTCTTTATCATAAGCGATGTTTTTAATGTTTTTTTATACTCTCGTTGCAAAGTTAGGCGTTTTAAACCGTGAGAATCCGTTGAAATGGTGTTTTTTCCGCTTTGTCAGTTTTTGACAGAGTAGCAAATGACAGAAAGTGAGAAGGGAAATAGGCAATGACGGGTAATGTGAAGCTTCCTGGTGTTAGTAAGGAAGAGTTTCGTCGCATGTTGATGTTTGCTAATAGCAAAAGGAGTGGTACGGTCATGGGAGACCGTTCCTCTCCTTTTGGGAAATCTTTTCAAAGGTGTTCTTCCATGCGAGCTGGCAGGATGCGTAGGGCTTTATTACAAAAAGAGACAATAGAAGTTATAACGGGAATGTCACTTCCAGGCCTCTGCAGGCTTCCTTATAGATAGAGCACGGCCTCGTTGCCCATATTGAAGAGCAGGTCGAGGATGCTGAGGTTGGGCTGAAAGCCGAACCGTTGTGCATAGACCTGATAGTAGGGGCGCGGTGAGAAGTCTGGGTCAGGCAAGGCGTGCTTCGGGCGGATTGCCTCGCGGTAGTCCGTCAGGTCGAGGCGATCGTCGAGGGGTGCGGAAAGATACTGGGTAGTCTCGTGGATATCTGGCTTGAAGCCGATCAGCGTGCAGAGTGTATGGGTGATGGCGGTGTTGAAGTCGAGGAGGTAGTGCCAAGGCCGCTCGAAGAAGGGGTGGAGGTCATCAGCATAATACTCGAAGAATGGGCTCTCGCCGTAGGCCGCACAGAGCGCACTCCAGTGGATCCGTCGCCAGTCGCCATGGTCGCTGATGCGCACCTCTCGCATTCGTGTCTTGTCGAGTCGTCCGTCAGCGGGCTTCTCTACGGGGACGGATAGCGACTGTGTGCCATTGGCCGTGGCGATGAGACAGCGGTTGCGGTAGGTCTGCTTGACGAAGTGGTCGCAGCCCTCTATGTACACGCTCTGGTGGCGGTACACCTTCTGCCACCACTGGATAGGGGCGAAGTAGGCCGAACAGAGCAAAGCCCCACCCGCAAGGGGGTGGGGCATGTGGTTGTGGTGATGGATTGGAGTCAGCATCCTTACTTGATGTTTCCGACCCATGTGAAGAGACGCGACCAGCGTATGCCGCTGAAACCATGTCGGTCGGGATCGCTCGACCACCAGACGAAGAGCGGTTTGCCGACGATGTGGTCCTCAGGCACGAAGCCCCAGTAGCGTGAGTCGGCAGAGTTGTGGCGGTTGTCGCCCATCATCCAGTAGTAGTCCATCTTGAAGGTGTAGGATGAGGCTTGCTTGCCGTTGATGAAGATCTTGCCGTTTTTCACCTCCAGGTCGTTGCCCTCATAGACATGGATGCAGCGCTCATAAATAGGCAGGTTGGCGAGGGTCAGCTTGATGCTCTCTCCCTTCTTCGGAATCCATACCGGACCATAGTTGTCGCGCGTCCACTGTGTGTAGCCGTCGAGCGGATAGACCATGCCCGAGAAGACGTCGCGGTCTGTGACGGGACGCATGGCAGCGACGAGCCCCTTCTGCTTGAGGGCCTGTGCGGCACGCTTCGTGAGCGGCATGTAGCCGTCATACTCTTTCAGTATGGCGTCGTTGAGGATGGTGCCGCGCTCCACGTCCGCGCCGTGGAGATAGCTGAGGCTCTGTACGTCCTCCTCGCTGATGTTGAGTTCCTTGCGCAGGTCGTCATAGCGCTGTCCCAGAAGTTCGCTTGCTGTCACGCCGCGCCACTTAATGAGGTAGGTGTACTGCACGTTCTCCGGCTCCTTGTTGGGCTTGCCGTCGAGATAGACGATTTTGTTCTTGATCTGCAGCATCTGTCCAGGCATTCCGACGCAGCGCTTCACATAGTTTTCGCGGCGGTCAGTGGGGCGCGAGTCAATCACGCCATAGACGGCCTGGTTCTGCACGAGATAGTTGCGCCCCAAGGCGTAGGCCTTGCTGAAGAAGTCGCGCTGTTGCAGGAGGCTCATCGTGGCGAGGTTGATGTCCGGTTGCTGCTGCATGAGGAGGCTTTCGCCCGTGTTATAGACCATCTGGTAGTAGTCTTGAGCCTGATAGGCCTCGTTGCTCAGCAGGGAGTCGCCAGCAGGATAGTTGAAGACGACGATGTCGTTGAGTTCTACGTGTCCCAGACCCTTCACACGGCGGTAGTCCCAGTGAGGCCACTCGATGTAGCTCTTGCAGTTGAAGACCGGCATGGTATGCTGGGTAAGCGGCATGGTGAGCGGTGTCTGCGGGATGCGCGGTCCGTAGCTCACCTTGGAGACGGCGAGGTAGTCGCCCGTGAGGAGGCTCTTCTCCAAGGAAGAGGAGGGAATGACGTAGTTTTGGAACAGGAAGAGGTTGATGAAATAGACAGCCACGAGGGCAAAGATCAGTGCGTCAACCCACGACATTACCATACGAACGGGGCCCTCGGAGTCCTTCCACCACGTCCAGCGTATCTTCTTGGTGATGTAGTTGTCGAAAATGAACGGCAGGACGACCAGTCCCAACCAGCTTTGTACCCAAAGGAGGAAGAGCAGGTAGAGGCCTCCTACGATGATAAACTTCGCCCATTGCTTCTTCGGGTCGAGTTTTTGTTTTTCTTTGTCTATCATGAGATTGTTAGTTTTTCGTATGAATCAGGAGCGACCTGGAGGTTAGAATTGGAAGAGGTCGCTCGTCGTGAGCAGTCCGTTGTGGGTGAGCGTATATTCCGCAGCCAGCACCGCTCCGAGGGCAAAGCCCTTGCGCGAGTGGGCAGAGTGGGTGATGGTGATCTCGTCAGCCTCGCTGTCATAGCGGACACTATGGATGCCCGGCACCTCGTCGTGGCGGATGCTGTCGATGAGCAGCTGGTCGTCTCTGTGGGCCGACTTTCCTTCGATGCGCCCGTCGTCCCAGGTGGTGGTGCCCTTCTTCCATTCCGTTTTGCGGTCCAGATTTTGACAGATCTCCTCTGCCAGGGTGATGGCGGTGCCCGACGGTGCGTCGAGCTTATGGACGTGGTGGGTCTCGGTCATGGCCACGTCATACTGTGGAAACTGGTTCATCAGTTTGGCCAGGTAGCGGTTGACGGCCGAGAAGATGGCCACGCCGACGGAGAAGTTGCTGGCCCAGAAGAGTGTCTGTCCCTCTTCGCGGCACAAACGCTCCACGTCCTGCTTGTGATGGTGCATCCAGCCCGTCGATCCGCTCACGACCTTCACGTTGTGGCGGAACGCGCGCAGGAAGTTGCCATACGCCGCTGTGGGGTTGGTAAACTCTATCGCCACATCGGCCGAGGCGAAGGCGGGCGAGTCGAAGTCGTCCGGGTTGTCGATGTCTATCTTGCAAACGATACTGTGGCCGCGACTGATGGCAATCTGCTCGATCATGTGGCCCATTTTCCCATACCCAATGAGTGCTATCTTCATCTTGTCTGTGACTGTATAGTTGTTGCTTATGAATGATAATTGTGCAAAATTACGAAGTTTTTTCGGATAACACAAAAAAACGCCGTAACTTTGCATCTCTAACCAGTCCTAAAAAGTATTGTTTATCAATACGAAAGAGAATTTCAGGATTGAGGGGAGTAGAAGGATTGCACATGCAACATATAATAACAAACAAATGAAGAAAATGAAGAAACTATTTACACTCGCGCTCGCCCTGCTTTGTGGCATGGGCGCAATGGCCGACGACTACACCGGACACCTCGTTCTGGTGCGCGGCGGAGAGACCATCCAGGATCAGGAGAAAGTAGCCACGCTGACCCGTCTGGACAACGGGCAGTACACATTGTCGGTGGACAACCTCACCTATGAGGCTGCTGGCATGGGAATTGGCAATGTTGTCATTGACAGCATCGACGCCGTGGGCAATCCCGATCAACCCGGTGTGACCGATCTGGGCGTGGCGAAGAGCATCCGCATCAGCTCGGGCACGATCTCGGGCTTTCCCGTCTGGGTGGGTCCGCGTCTTGGTGCCGTGCCTATCGAGCTGGAGGGCAAGGTGGCTGCTGGTCAGCTCTATTTCAAGGTGAAGGCCGAAGCCTCGTTCTACGGCACCGATTTCAAGGGCGATTTTATCTTTGGCAATGTGGATGACGTCATTTCCGCTGGTGCCACTGGCATTGAGGAAGCCGCCTTGTCCGCCACGGTGCGCCCCGTTGCCACTTACGATCTCTGCGGTCGCAAGGTCAGTGCGCCGCGCGAGGGCCAGGTCTATGTCGTCCGCATGAGTGACGGCACGGTGCGCAAGGTGCTGCGATAGATATTGATGATGACGAAGGGCTGGCGCCAGCCATTGGTGCTCCCCTATACAAACAAACTGAAAAGGCCTCATGGAAGAACTTCTCCACTATGTCTGGAAGCACAAGCTGTTTCCGCTTGCCCCACTGACCACCACGGACGGGAAGTCTGTGGAGGTGGTCGATGTGGGACTGCACAACCGCCATGCCGGTCCCGACTTCTTCAATGCGAAGGTGAGGATCGACGGAACGCTCTGGGTCGGCAATGTGGAGATCCATGACAAGGCTTCCGACTGGTTCGTCCACGGCCATGACCGCGACGCACGCTACGACAACGTCGTGCTCCATGTCGTGGACATTGCTGATGTCGTGGTCCGCACCAGCCAGGGCGCCACGCCCCCGCAGATGGTGCTCCACGTGCCCGACCGCGTCAGAGACCACTATCAGGAATTGCTTGCTGCAGAGGACTATCCGCCCTGCCATGCCGTCATCTCCTCGCTCCCGCGACTGACGGTTTGCTCCTGGCTTAGTGCGCTGCAGACGGAGCGGTTGGAGCAAAAGACGGAGGCCATCAGCGATCGCGTCAAGGCCTGCGAGGGATCGTGGGAGGCCGCCTATTTCGTGACGCTGGCGCGCAACTTCGGGTTTGGCGTCAATGGCGACATCTTCGAACTGTGGGCGCGATCCATCCCCCTGGGCAGCGTGGGACACCACAGCGACGACCTCTTCCAGGTGGAAGCCTTCTTCCTCGGACAGGCCGGACTGCTCGATTCCGCAGTCCTGCCCCCGCGGTGTCGTGAGGCTGCGGACGAGGATACCTACTTCCAGCGGCTACGGAGCGAGTATGCGTATCTCGCCCGTAAGTTTTCGCTCCGTCCCATCAACGGCCACCTATGGCGTTTCTTGCGCCTGCGTCCGCAGAATTTTCCCACTATCCGCATCGTCCAACTCGCACGCCTCTATCACGAGGGGCGTGCCGGACTGTCGCGTCTGGTGGACTGCGCCTCCCTGCACCAGGTCGCCGAACTGCTTGCCACCAGTGTGACACCCTACTGGGAGACCCACTACCTCTTTGGCCTGGAGAGCCGGCGGAGCGAGAAGCGACTCTCGGCCTCCTCGATTGCCCTGCTCACCATCAACACCGCTGTGCCCATGCTCTTCGCCTATGGGCGTCACAAGGGCGACGAGAAACTCTGCGACCGCGCCTTCGATCTGCTCGAAGCATTGAGCGCGGAGAAGAATCATATCGTAGAGACGTGGAAAAAGGTGGGACTGAAGGCGCAGACGGCGGGCGACTCCCAGGCACTGATACAACTGAAGCGTGCCTACTGCGACCGAAAGGAGTGTCTGCGCTGCCGCTTCGGCTATGAATATCTGAAGAAAACCGATCATGATAAGAATAGATAACCTATCCTATGAACAACGACTATATCTTTGAGACCCGCCTGGAGGTGCGCGACTATGAGTGCGACATTGAGGGCATCGTCAACAACGCCAACTATCTCCACTACACGGAGCACACGCGTCACCGGTTTCTGAAAGCCTGCGGACTGAGTTTCGCTGAGATGCACGAGCAGGGCACGGATGCTGTGGTGGCACGGATGAATCTGGAATACAAGGCTCCGCTGCGCTGCGATGATATCATCGTCTCGCGCCTGCGACTCGAAAAGCAGGGCATCCGCTACATCTTCGTCCACGACCTCTTCCGGGAGGCCGACGGAAAGCTATGCTTCCGTGGACGCGTGGAACTGGTCACGCTCGTCCATGGCCGGCTCGCCGTGAGCGAGGATTATGACCGAGCCTTCGCTCCTTATCTTTCCAAAGAATAATAATAAAGAAAAGAATAGTATGACGATGGACGTGATTGCAGAAGACGAACGCTTTGCCGCGATGCTGCTCAGCCGTGTGGGCTACTATCACTTGCAGGAGATATGGACGCTCTACACTATGGTGGGTTCCGCACAAGCGGTCGTCGCCGCCTCCGACGACATCCGACAAGTCTTGCCCGACGCCTCTCCGCGCTTGGTGCAACTGCTGTCTCACCTCTCGGACCACCGTCAGCGAGTTGCCGACGAACTGGCGTATGTGGAGGCGGAGGGTGTGAGGGTCCTTACCCCTTGCGACAGTGGCTACCCGCGGCGTCTGTGGGAATGTGTTGATGCGCCCTTGGTGCTCTATGCCCGGGGCGAAGCCTGCCTCAACGCACGACGGGTGGTCAGCGTGGTGGGCACACGCCGTTGCACCCGCTACGGGCAGGATCTCATCCACAGTTTCGTCCACCGTTTGAAGGAACTATGTCCTGAGATGCTGGTGGTGAGCGGGTTGGCCTATGGAGTGGATATTTGGGCGCACCGCGAGTGTCTGGCCAACGAGACTTCCACTGTGGGCGTGCTGGCCCATGGCCTCGATGACCTCTATCCACGCGCCCACCGCGAGACGGCGAATAGGATGGTGGCGGAAGGAGGTGCGCTGCTGACGGAGTTTATGACGCACACCACTGCTGACAAGATCAACTTCGTGCGCCGCAACCGTATCGTGGCGGGCATGAGCGATGCCGTCGTCCTCGTGGAGAGTGCTGACAAGGGTGGGGGACTGATCACCTGTGGCATTGCGCGCGACTACGCCCGCGATGTTTTTGCTTTTCCCGGCGCTGTCGGCGCCCCCTACAGTGAGGGCTGCAACCATCTGATTCGCGACAACGGAGCAGGACTGATTACTTGTGCCGACGAACTCGTGGAGGCTATGGGCTGGCAGACCGACCAAAAGCTGACAGAGGCAAAGCGGAAAGGTATCGAGCGACAGCTCTTTCCCGACCTCTCGCCCGAGGAGCAGTGTGTGGTCGATGAACTCCGCAAGTGCAACGACTTGCAGATCAACGATCTCTGCGTCCGTCTGAGTGTCGGTGTGGGACCGCTTACTGCCCTGCTTTTCTCGTTGGAGATGAAAGGGGTAGTGCGCGCCTACGCAGGTGGTTCCTATCATCTTGTGGCCGACTGAGACGAGGATTGAGACTGGGTGGGAAAGCAAGAAATGAGCGGAAAAGTATAGGCGATTCTTGGTGGAATGGCTTTTTATGCTTATCTTTGCACCATCCAAAACCGAAGCTCTGGTAGTTCAATGGATAGAACGTAGGTTTCCTAAACCTTTGATCTGGGTTCGATTCCCAGCCGGAGTACCATCTAAGCACAACCTTTTTCTCAGACGATTATGTTAGGAGCAATTATTGGTGATATTGTTGGTTCAAGATTTGAGTTTGGACCAGCTCCGGAAGAAAACTTCAAGTTGTTTACAGACAAGTGTGGTTTCACCGACGATACGGTTTGCACTATCGCCGTAGCTGATGCCGTGCTCAACGAGCGTCCCTATGACGAGGCTTTGCTCGACTGGTGCGCCCGCTATCCCCATCCGATGGGTGGCTATGGCAACCGCTTCTGGAAGTGGGTGTGCAGTGGCGGAGCCCATCCGATGGACTCCTGTGGCAACGGGTCGGCCATGCGTGTGAGTGCCGTGGGCTGGCTCTTTGATGACTGGCAGACCGTCAAGGAAGAGGCACGCAAGAGTGCTGAGATCAGCCATGACCATCCCGAAGGCATCAAGGGCGCCCAGTGTGTGGCGGAGGCGATCTTCTGGCTTCGCAACATGCGCTTTCCGAAGGCAGATTTGGAACTGAAGGTGCGCAAGTTTTTCGGCTATGAGATTCCCTCGCTCAAGGACGTGATGAAGATTGGGGCGGAAGGCCATTTCGACGGCACCTGCCAGGAGACCGTCCCGATGGCGCTGCGCTGCTTTTTGGACGCCAACAACTTCGAGGAGACTATCCGCCTGGCCGTACTCTGCGACGGCGACACCGATACCAAGGCCGACATTGCGGGAGCTATCGCTGAGGCTTACTACGACATTCCCTCCGGCATCATCGATCGTGCGCTGGACTATCTGCCCGACGACATGCTCCGTGTGCTCGACCAGTATTGCTCCCACGTCATGAAGCATCTGGGTAAGAGGGGAAAATAAAAGAAATGATAACGGACGCAAAAACTATACAAGAACTCCTTGCCGTTACAGTTTTTTGCGCTATCTTTGCATTATTTTTATAATATAAGATAAGCTGCACTCGGCATAACGAACAAGCAAGCTTGACGTTCTGCGCTCGTTGGCATTATCTTTAAAATAAAAGGATAAAAATATAGTATAGAAGAAATATGGAAGATTTGAAGAAAGTATTCGCTGGCAAGTTGCTTGCCATCAAGGCCGTGAAGTTGCAGCCCAATGACCCGTTTACCTGGGCTTCGGGCTGGAAGTCGCCGTTCTACTGCGACAATCGTCAGACGCTCTCCTACCACGACGTGCGCTCCTTCGTCAAGTTGGGGCTGACCCACGCCGTGCTGGAGCACTTCCCCGAGGCCGATGCCGTGGCCGGTGTGGCTACGGGTGCTATTGCCCAGGGAGTATTGGTGGCCGACGAGCTGGCACTGCCCTACGCCTACGTTCGTCCGAAACCGAAGGATCACGGCATGAAGAATCAGATCGAGGGTCGTCTTCCCGAAGGTGCGAAGGTCGTGGTCGTCGAGGACCTGATCTCTACGGGTGGCTCTTCGCTCAAGGCTGTTGCCGCTCTTCGCGAGGCAGGATTTGAGGTGGTCGGCATGGTAGCCAGTTTCACCTATGGATTCCCCATCGCCGAGGAGGCCTTCAAGGAGGCTGGCGTCAAGCTCGTGACGCTGACGGACTATCCGCACGTCGTCGAGAAGGCCCTGGAGACAGGCTATATCAAGGAGGAGGATGTGCCGATGCTCCACGAGTGGCGCAAGGATCCGGCCAACTGGAAGAAGTAAAGCCAGAGGGATATGAGTAAGTTTGAAAGTAGTGTCAAGGCCATCGCCTATCCGCAGGAGAACGTCTATCGGATGCTCAGCGACTTCACCAACATCGAGCGCGTCCGCGACCGCATCCCCGAGGATAAGCTCAAGGACCTGAGCTTCGACCAAGACAGCATCAGCATCAGTATCGCGCCTATCGGTGCGGTATCGATGCGCATCGTAGAGCGCGAGGAACCGAAGATGATCAAACTCCAGAGCGAGAAGTCGCCCGTGAAGTTCCAATTTTGGATCCAGGTGCTCCCGACGAGCGACACCACGTCGAAGATGCGCCTCACCATCGATGCCGACATCCCGTTTTTTGCCAAAGGCATGGTGGCGGGTCCGCTCCAGGAGGGCATAGAGAAGGTGGCCGACGCGCTGAGCATGATACCCTATGAGTAGAAAACTGTGGCGCGCCGTTTGCCTGGTTGGCTTGCTGGCTGTTCTGACGGCGTGTGGCGAGGATGCGGGCTATCGGTATAGCAACTACCACTGCAACCTGACCCTCGATAACGGCACGCACCAGGATGCCACGCTGGCCACCGCCATGAACCCGATGGCCAAGGGAGTCTTCTGCAAGATTGGCTATCTCCTGCGTGGTGGTGCTTCCTATTATACGTTTGAGAACAACCAGGGGATGTCGTCGGTGAGCATTTTCAATGCCATCGACCTCCGACTGGAAAATCAGAACCGCATCGGCATGAACCACGGGTTGATCGTCGGCTATGGCAGCATGGACGATCCCCCCATCTTCTACGCCTATGATGCGGAGTGTCCCAACTGCTTCGACCTCAACGCCCTGCCCATGCGCAGTTATCCGCTGACCGTGACGGGCGACGGGGTGGCCTCTTGTGGGCGCTGTAAGGCGGCTTACAACCTCAATACGGGAGGCAACCTCGTGAGGGGAAGTGGCGTCCCGCTGCTGATAAGCTACCGCTGCAATGCCCCCACACCCTACGGTGTGCTGAAAGTTTATTGACGCAAGGCTGGACAAATCGGGGGTCCTAAGGGGCCACAGACTAAAAAACAATAGAAATCGTTTGCGAGTTTCAATTATTGTGGTTAACTTTGCAGACGGTTTGCCGTGATGGTGGAATGGTAGACACGAGGGACTTAAAATCCCTTGGCCAGTAACGGCTGTGCGGGTTCGAGTCCCGCTCGCGGCACATCTCCTTATCTTTCCTTCGGACAGCTTCCATCCATCCGAAGATAGCATTACAAGCATGGAGCAATATGATGACACATCATCCTTTTTTCATCCGTAGTATCATCAGAATGGCTTGCTCGATGACATGGCTTGCCGTTCCCGCCTTTTTATTGTTGTTGCTCGGCAGCTGCTCGGGCAAGAGTGGTCGGTTTAAGATGGAGGGTCGCTTCCTTCATTTAAATCAAGGTCAGGTGCTGGTCTATAGTCCTGACGGGGGCATCGACGGCCTCGACACCATCAACATTCAGGGAGGACGCTTCGTCTATGAGACGGAGATGCGAGATCCTTCGACGCTTGTCCTCGTCTTCCCCAACTATTCCGAGCAGCCGATCTTCGCCGAGCCTGGCGGCAAGGTGATGGTCAAGGCCGACGCTTCCCACCTGCGCGAAATGGAGGTGGAGGGCACGGACGACAACGAGCTGATGACCGATTTCCGGCAGTTGCTGGCCAAAAACTCCCCCTTGGACGCCCCGAAGCTCACGGCCGACTTTGTGAAGGAGCATCCCGGTTCGCGTGTGGGAGTCTATCTCGTCAGCACCTACCTCGTCCGCAATGACCGCCCAGACTATGCCGAGGCGCGCCGCCTCATCAACCTCATGCGCAAGGAGCAGCCACGCAATGGACACCTCATCCTGCTCGCAAAGCAGCTGGCCCCCTACGAGACGGTAAGGATAGGGCAGCCGTTGCCCCGCTTCAAGGCCCTCACCCTCAGCGGCCGGACGTTCACGCAGCAAGACTTCCGCAGTGGCGAGGGCGTAGTGATCGTTTGGGCTTCGTGGAGCTACAGGAGTCTGGGTTGTCTGCGCGCGGTCCAAGAGGCCAAGCACCAGCATCCCGACCTGCAGGTACTGACCATCTGTCTCGATGCGACGCGCAAGGACTGCGAGAAGTTGCTACGCCAGTTTGACGTCACGCTGCCCACGGTCTGCGACGGTCGTATGCTCGACAGTCCGTTGCTGGCCAACCTGTCGCTCCATGACCTCCCCGACAATATCTTGGTGGAGAACGGACGCGTGAAGCAGCGCTCGCTGAGCGATGAGGAGTTGCGGAAACGGTTTTTGGAAACGAATCATTCATACTAAATAAGAATTACGATGCTTGTCAAGGCTTATAGCGCGGCAGTAAATGGACTGGAGGTGACGACGATCACCGTCGAGGTGAGTTTGACGCGAGGCGTCAGTTACCGGCTCACGGGACTGGGCGACGAGGCCGTGCGGGAGAGCCGCGACCGCATTGCGGCAGCTCTGCTCAATACGGGGTTGAAGTTTCCCGTCGCCGACATCACGGCCAACCTCTCTCCTGCGAGTCTCCGAAAGGTGGGCAGTGGATTTGACCTCCCGCTTGCCGTAGCCATCCTTGCGGCCAATGGCGATATTCCCTCCGACCGTCTGGGTAGTTATATGCTCGTCGGCGAGCTGAGTCTCGACGGTTCGCTGCAGCCCGTCAAGGGCGTGCTCCCCATTGCCATCCGGGCGCGCAAAGACCAGATGAAGGGACTGATTGTCCCCAAAGCTAATGAGCACGAGGCTGCAGTGGTCAACCAGCTCGACGTCTATGGTATGAGCAGTATCACCGAGGTCATTCGCTTCCTCAAGGGCGACGATGCCGATTTCAGCCCCTGCGTGGTTGATACGAGGAAGGAATTCTACGAGCAGCAGTACGATTTCGACCTCGATTTCGCCGATGTCCGTGGACAGGAGAGTGTGAAGCGCGCCTTGGAGGTGGCTGCCGCGGGTGGTCACAACCTCGTGATGATAGGTCCGCCAGGATCGGGCAAGAGTATGATGGCCAAGCGCTTGCCGTCGATACTGCCTCCTCTGACGCTCTCGGAGAGCCTGGAGACAACGCAGATCCACTCCATTGCGGGCAAGTTGTCTGCCGGTAAGGGACTGATCTCGCAGCGCCCGTTTCGCAGTCCGCACCACACCATCTCCCAGGTGGCACTGGTCGGAGGCGGTGTGGATCCCATGCCCGGCGAGATCTCTCTGGCCCACAACGGCGTGCTCTTCGCCGACGAGTTGCCCGAGTTCAACAAGCATACCCTCGAAGTGTTGCGTCAGCCGCTCGAAGATCGTCTGATCACGATCGCGCGCGCCAAATACACCATCACCTACCCAGCCTCCTTCATGTTCGTCGCCTCGATGAATCCCTGCCCCTGTGGCTACTATGGCGACCCGACCCATGTCTGTGTGTGCTCGCCGGGACAGATCCAGCGGTATATGAACAAAATCTCAGGACCGCTGCTCGACCGCATCGACATTCAGTGCGAGATCACGCCTGTTCCTTTCAAAGATATCTCCAAGGCGCAGCCAGGAGAGCCAAGTTCCGCTATCCGTGAGCGCGTCATCAAGGCTCGCCAGCGTCAGGAGTTGCGCTACAAGGACATTCCCGGCGTCCATTGCAACGCACAGATGACCGAGCGCATGATCCACCAATATGCCGAACCCGACGAGGCTGGCATCAGCCTACTGCGCATGGCGATGGAGCGCCTCAACCTCTCCGCCCGTGCCTACAATCGCATCTTGAAGGTGGCTCGCACCATCGCCGACATCGAAGGCAGCGAACAGCTCCAGCCGAGCCATCTTGCCGAAGCCATCAGCTACCGCAACCTCGACCGCAGTGACTGGGCAGAGCGCGGAGTATGATAGCGGTCTTGTCGTAGAAGGCCATTCCTCTGTCAGGAGAGCGCCGCGATAGGGGCCCGTTGGAAAAAGAGAAAGCCGCACGGCCTCTCCATGTTGTCAAGCAGGAGAGGCGGTGCGGCTTTCGTCAGGTAAGAATGGTTGTCCGCAGAGGTTATTACTTAGCCTCGGCGATCAACTCGATCTCCACGCGCGCGTTCTTCGGCAGCGTCTTCACGGCGAAGGCGGAGCGGGCGGGGAAGGGAGCCTGGAAGAACTCAGCATACACCTCGTTCATCTCGGCAAAGTCGGCCATGTCGGCCATGAGAACTGTCGTCTTGACCACGTCGGCCATCGTCAGGCCCTCGGCGGCAAGGATAGCCTTGGCGTTGTTGAGGCTCTGGCGGGTGAGCTCCTTGATGCCGCCCTCAGCGAAGTTGCCCGTGGTGGGGTCGATGGGGAGCTGACCACTGATGAACACTACGTTGCCGGTACGAATGGCCTGGCTGTACGGGCCGATGGCTGCGGGAGCCATGTCTGAATGAATTGCTTTCATTGTCTTGTTACTTTTATGGTTGGTAATCAATGTTTTCTGTGTCGCTCTCTGTCCCCTCGTCTGTGGTCTGCGGGGAGGAGAGGCTGCGGCGATAGGCTGCGGGGGTGAGTTGGAACGACTTCTTGAAGAGGCGGATGAAGTGTTGCGGGTAGTCGAAACCGAGGTCGTAGGCCACGTGGCTCACGCTCTTGTCCGTGGCCAGCAGCACCTTGGCGCGCTCCATCACATACTCGTGGATGGCCGTCACGGCATTCTTGCCCCGCGTCTGCTTCATCAGGTCGCCGAGGTAGTTGGCTGAGAGGCAGAGCTCTCCAGCGCAATAGCGCACGTTGGGCACACCCTGCTTAAACTGCAGTCCGTGCTCATAGTAGTTGTCGAGCACCTGGCGCAGACGACGGTGGACACTGTGGGACGTGTTGTCCTGCTTAAACTGCCGGTTGTAGAAGCCTTGGCAGTAGTCGAGGATGAGCTGGAGAAAGTCGAGAATCACCTGCTCGCTGTTTGTGTCCGGCATCACGGGGCGCTGCAGTTCGCGCCGCAGTAGGCTGAAGCAGCTCAGCAGCGCACTGCTTTCGCTGGGCGTCAGGCGCAGCGCGTCCTGGTGCTCGTAGCCCAGGTAGTGGAAGTCGCCGATGCGCCGCCCCAACGGAGTGTCGAGGATGAGCGTCGGGTCGAAGAGGAGAAGCCATCCGTTGAGCTTCACGTTGCTGCCGTTGTCGATACCGGTGAGGCATCCTGGCGCACTAAACATCAGCGTGCCGCCTCCCTCCGACGATCGGTTGATGTCGTGGGTCAGCGTCCTGTCGGCATTGTCGAGCATCAACAGGCCGTAGATGTGGTAGTGGTCGCGGCTTCTGGGGATGGATTGCAGCCCCGAGAGGTCCACGACGTTGATGTGTGGATGCTGCCTCGGCGCACCGATGAAGTCCACGTAGTCGTTGACCGTGTTGATGTCGAGTATCTTCTTTTCTTCCATGGCGGTGCAAATGTACTAAAAGAAATTGACAATGGCAAACCACATCGTATTTATTTTGAATATGACGTGATAGTTTTAGGTCAACTAAACACCTTTGGCGTGCAAATAAACGGCGGGCGATTTTGTCAGTTGGTAGGAAAGCCGTAATTTTGTAGCCTCAAATAGTGAATGAAAATATGGATTGGCTCAGCTCCCTTCTCAACATCCAGTCGAGTATTCAGGCCATCATCATCGTAGCCCTTATCTGTGGTATCGGTCTGTGGCTTGGTAAGATCAGACTCGGTGGCATATCCCTGGGTATTGCCTTTGTGTTCTTCTTTGGCATATTCGTGGGTAGTCTGCATCTGGAGATAGACCACGAGATGCTTGACTACTGCGAGACTTTCGGCCTTGTGCTGTTTGTCTATGCCCTTGGACTGCATGTCGGTCCCAACTTCTTCGGCTCGCTGCGTGCCGAGGGAACCGCGCTCAATCTCTGGTCTCTCGGAGTCATCTTCCTCGGGACGCTACTGGCCGTCGTCCTGTCCTACCTCACGCCCATCCCGATGAGCGATATGATCGGTGTGCTCTGTGGCGCGACGACCAATACGCCGGCCCTTGGTGCGGCGCAGCAGGCCTTGGAGCATGCAGGCGTGGGAGGCGGACGTGCTGCTTTGGCCACGGCCGTGACCTATCCGCTGGGTGTCCTCGGTGTCATCCTGGCGATGATGTTCATCAGAAAGTTTTTCGTCAAGCCCGATGATCTCAAGCTTCGTCATGAGGGCGACGAGGACCATACCTTTGTGGGACAGTACGTGGTGGTCAATCCAGCCCTGGAGGGGAGGACGCTGGCCCAGATAGCCCGCGCCACACAAGCCAAGTTTATCGTCTCGCGCATTTGGCGCCAGGGACAGACCATGGTACCTTTGGCAAGTACAAAGCTCTATACGGGCGACAATGTCTTGGTCGTGACCAGCAAAGAGGCGGAGACGGCTATGGAGATGCTCTTCGGCCAGGAGGTGCAGAAGGACTGGAACAAGTCGAAGATCGACTGGAACCACATCGACGCCAACGTCGAGAGCCGCACCCTTGTCCTCACGCGCACGGCCCTCAACGGCCGCAAACTTGGACAGTTTCATCTGCGCGACGCCTATGGCGTCAACGTGAGTCGCATCACCCGTGGTGATATCAAGCTCCTGGCTACCGACAACCTGCGCCTGCAGTATGGCGACCATATCACCGTCGTTGGCCGTCCCGACGCGCTGAAGCATGCCGAGGATTTCTTTGGCAATTCGGTCAAGACGCTCAACGAACCCAACCTTAGTAGTATCTTTATCGGCATGCTCCTTGGCCTCGCCATCGGCGTGCTGCCCATCAGCCTTCCCGGCATGGACGCCCCTATCCGCCTTGGCACGGCGGGCGGCCCTATCGTGATGGGTATTCTTGTGGGAGCCCTCGCGCCGCGCTTCCACGTCGTCAGCTACACGACGCGCTCGGCTTCGCTCATGCTCCGCAAACTGGGTCTGAGCCTTTACCTTGCCTGCCTCGGCCTTGATGCTGGCAAGGGATTTCTCGACACCGTCATGCGGCCCGAGGGACTGCTTTGGGTGGGAGTGGGCTTTGTCCTCACCCTCGTCCCCATCGTCATCGTCGGCCTGATAGCCCTGCGCACCAAGAAGTTTGATTTTGGCACCATCTGTGGCATCCTCTGCGGAAGCATGGCCAATCCCATGGCCCTCGGCTATGCCAACGACACGCTGCGGGGCGATACCGCCGCCATCAGCTACGCTACGGTCTATCCCCTCGGCATGTTCATCCGCGTCATCATAGCTCAGGTCATCGTGATGTTCTTTGTCGGGTAGCCCTTCGCTTCTCCCATGATCCTCCCTTGCTCCTCCTATCGTCCTCGTATCAAACCCGCAATGCTTACGTATCGTTCCGTATTGTTGCCGTATTGTTTCCGCTTCTGGAAGCGAGAACGATAGAACGACGAAAAAAGGAGCAACGAAGGATGAACGAAGGATGATACGGGATTGATACGAAACCGATACGTGGCAGCAATCGCTTGCTGCCATTTTTTTTGCATCGGTGATGAGGCTGTAATACTTGTTTCATTGTCTTGATTTTTGAAAGTTTCTATCTTGTATGAACTTGTGTGAAGATACGACATGGCAGTGCCAAAAGCAAATCTATTCATAACCGTTACAATCTGTTCACTATCCCTTCATAATGGCCCGTATCCATTCACAATCCATTTATCGCCATTCACGCTCCTTCGCCAGGCGTTTATATTCTATTGGAGAATCATTTTTGTAAAGACTCTTTAGTAATGGTGCCTCCTGCGAAAGGCAAGGAATTCCTAAATATGATACAGGTATGAACGTAAAGGGCATGTCGAAGCAATAACTTTGCAGTTAAAACGTTATGTATGTAAAGACGTAATATATTCATGGCTCTAAATCAAACAAGATTGCTGGGAAGATAATGAAAATGTGGAATCAATATAAGGAGTAAGGATGAATATGACTGAGAATAAAATTGTTGCAAATAATGGCTCGTCTATCGTTCTATATACGACTGATGATGGCAACACCCAACTTGAAGTAAAGTTAGAGAAAGATACCGTGTGGCTTACTCAAAACCAAATGGCTGAATTATTCGGAAGAGATCGTACTGTAATATCGCGCCATATAAGAAACATTTTCAAGGAAGGTGAATTGGATGAAAATATCACATGTGCAAAATTTGCACATATGGGTACTGATCAAGATCAAACCTATGAAACAAAGATGTATAGCCTTGATGTGATTATATCTGTCGGTTATAGAGTAAAGAGTATAAACGGAACCAAATTCAGAATATGGGCTAATAGCATATTGAAACAGTACCTCATCAGAGGCTATGTCATAGACCAACGTCGCCTCGACCACTATGATGAATTGAAGAATGTGGTCCGGCTGATGTCGCGAGCTATCACCCTCCAAAACAAAGTATCTGAAGGAGAATACTCCGGACTGTTCAGTATTATCACAGATTATGTCTATGCCCTCGACACGCTCGACCGCTACGATTATCAGGCATTGGGCGTAGAGAAGACAACCAAGGAAGAAATTTTCCATGCCACCTACGAGAATGCCATGGATGCTATCAACGCCTTGAAAGTACAATTTGGCGAAAGCCGATGGTTTGCAAATGAGAAAGATGATTCTTTCAAAAGCAGCATAGGACAGATATATCAGACTTTTGGCGGTGAGGACCTATATCCGTCAGTGGAAGAAAAAGCAGCCATGTTGCTATATCTTGTGGCGAAAAACCATTCTTTCAGCGATGGCAACAAACGTATTGCTGCCATGCTCTTCCTTTGGTTCATGGAGAAGAATGGTATACTTTATGGTCCAGACGGACATAAACGAATAGCTGACAACACCCTCGTCGCCCTCACGCTGATGATTGCCGAAAGCCGCACAGAAGAGAAAGATGTGATGGTGAAAGTGGTAGTAAATCTAATCAATAAGGATAATCAGTAGCCCATAATATGAAAGATTTTGCAGCAATAGACTTTGAAACAGCCAACTACGAGCGGTCGTCGGTCTGCTCTGTGGGCCTTGTCATAGTGCGTGGCGGTGAGATAGTGGATAAGTTCTACTCGCTCATCAAGCCCGAGCCGGAGTATTATACCTTCCGTTGCAGCCAGGTGAATGGCCTGTGCGCCGCCGATACGGAGAATGCCCCCGTCTTCCCGGAGGTTTGGAGGCAGATAGAACCTATGATAGCGGGCCTCCCCCTCGTGGCCCACAACAAGGCTTTTGACGAGAGCTGTCTGAAAGCCGTCTTCCGCGTCTATCAGATGGACTATCCCGACTACCCGTTCTACTGCACCTGCATTGCCTCGCGCCGAGTCTGGCCCCAAGGTCGTCACAACCTCGACGTGATCGCCGCCCGCTGCGGCTATGATTTAACCCACCACCACCACGCCCTGGCGGCAGAGGGCCGCGCCGGCGGACGCTGAGTCTTGCCCCGCCATTGCGTTGAAGATACTGTAGTGTTATGAATGTCCCAGTATGCAAGTGATAATAAGAGAGCGTCACTATGAAAAAATAAAAGATTCCAAGTGGCAATCGTGATTCTAATCAACATAGACAATTAATAATGAAAACATTAGTTATTATAGGAAATGGGTTCGATTTGGATTTAGGTTGGGAGACTTCATTCAGGGATTTCTTCCAAGCTAAGCATGATTCTTTTTTACAATATAATAGATTATCTTACATTCAACAAATGATAGATGGTGAGTATTGGTATAACTTAGAGGGATATTTGAGACAATGTATTCTAGAAGTGGAACTATCAGATGTTATTTTTCTCAATGATTTTTGGAAGATTTGTAGCAACTTTATGCTTGATTATTTTGCACAAAATCTGCCAAATTTCAAGACCAATCATAATAGTTGCGCATATCATCTTATGAAAGCACTAAGTAACTCTATTATCTATACGTTTAACTATACCAATCCTTTTACAAAAGAAAATGTAACGGAGCCAGAAATCCATTTCGTACATGGGAAATTTAAAGGTGCAACAAACGGAGCTCAGATGAAATTGGGGGTTGATACAGCTGCCCTCCAAAAGAATGACCTTGCAAAAGACGATTTACTAAAGCCTTTAATAAAATCTGATGCAAATACAGAAAAGGATGGTCTAATCTGGCAGTTAAAGAAATCTGACAATATTATAATATATGGGCACTCTCTTTCCATAACTGATTCGGATTATTTTAAGCTTTTCTTTGAATATGTTGCATCGAATCGTCTCGCATCAAAATCTATATATTTTGTGGTATATGATTCAAGAGGCCTGCAGTTGGTAAAGAATAATATGAATGAGTATGGTATTTCATTCGATGAACTCCAATTGTCCCAAAATGAAATTAATATTGTATATACCTCAAAAGGACCTGAAGATTGTGCTTTCAAGCAAATGCTTGAAATAGTTTAAGATTTGTCACTTACCACAAACTCTATGGCTTGGTATATCTACGGCAATCTCCTCCAATTCCCTGTCCACCATTGAGAGTTCCTCTTTAGACAGCATAAATGCAGTCAGTCGCAAGTCGGTTGGCTGCTATTATTCTGCGTGCGAAGATGGCGTCTTTGCCACCGATACTAAAGATTAACAACGGATTGGACGGATATCACCGGAATTGGTAAACGGGTATCACCGGAATACGCAGACAAGCCTCGAGTATGTCTTAAGTTGTTTTCTGTGATGCTTTGGTTACACCATTTAGCACCCATTTCCAAACAGGCACAATCTCTATTTTCAACCCATCTCGCTCCATCACTCCCTCGTCCTCGTATGTCACAATCATTGCCTTTTTCAGAGGATATAAAGAATTAATGGCTACCAAGGCTTTTATCTCACGCTCCAATGTAGACTCATCGCTCATTCTATAGCAGGCTTGAACTGCCAGACCCTCGTCGGGTACATAGAAGTCAACCTCAATATTGCGGTTGAAATAATAGATGCCACTGCCATACTTCTTATATAATGTTATGGCACATAGGTTTTCAAGCAACAGAGTGTCTGGGTTGTTGATGAAGAGGTGCAACAGTCCGTTGTCCACAAAATAGTGCTTTTTCACCGTTTCTTTTTCTGTGAACTTAGAGGCATAGTTGTCCAATGATATCAACAGACAAGACTCCTGCAAATATCTCACATACTCCATAATGGTTGACACACTGCATCGAACACCAGTCGACTTAACCAAGTTGTTCAATCTGTTCAACGAGCAGGGTTGCATCACGCTTTCTGCCAAACGACGCACACACAGACGCAGGGCATCCTCGTTCTTTATCTTATGCCGCACAATAAGGTCATTGAAGAATATGCGGTTGTACAAGCTGTTGAGCCAGATGCGCTTCTCGCGGAAGTTGACCAATTCCGGGAAACCTCCCCATTCAAAGTAAGTTCTGAAATGACGCTGCAATTCATTAGCCTTCCTGCCATACTGCCATCCTCCTGCAATGTTTATACCAACAGCCGTAAGGTATTCGTTAAAGCTATACGGAAAGACATTCACACTAAGATACCTGCCTCCCAAAACGGTCTCTATGTCACGGCTCAGCATCTTGGCATTGCTTCCCGTAACATAAACACGATACTTCAAGTTGGCAAGACGACGTGCAAAGTTTGCCCAACCATCTACATTCTGTATCTCGTCAAAGAAGAATATCGGCTGCCCGCTATACATGCTGTGATAGGCTTGAATGATGAGATCAAAGTCTGCAGCAGCCATCCCTTGCAGACGCTCGTCGTCGAAGTTTACATAAACAATGTCCTCCAAAAGCTTTCCTTCTGCCAATAATTGCTGCACACGTTGATACAACAAGTAGGACTTTCCTGCCTGTCTTACACCCACAAACACATAGTTGCCATGCTCTTCCAAGTCAAGGGGACGCTCCACCAATGGTATGCTTCCTATATATTCTTGATTCTCAGATATGATCGTTCTAAACATTTCCTTATCCATACTCTGCTTTTTTCTGCAAAGATATGATTTTTATTCGGTGGCACAAAATAAAATCAGCCTTTTTTATTCGGCAACAGCGAATAAACAAGGCTGATTGTTTATTGTTTTACTTTTCGATAACTTCTCCTTCGATTCTCGAAAGGTTTCGATCACTCTTCGATCGTTCTTCGTTCATCCCTTTATTTGGGGGCGGGCAGTGGATCACCCGTTGTAGAAAACGTTAAACGTTAAAACGTTAAGATGTGGAAATGTTACAATGAGGCGTTTTAGGCTCTGGTTGATAGCACAATAGCATCTACGGCGTAGCCGATCGCTCAGTCAAAATCGTGATTTCGTGACTTCTCCTTATCCCCAAACAAAAACGTTAAACGTTATAACGTTAATAGGGGCAAGCCTCGACAAGACGCTTTGCTATTTTGTGTCCGGCTCCTCAATAACTGTGAGAAGTTTTGATTCACATGTCTTGTCAAAATTGTCCGCAAACATTTGATGCGACATGCCGATGTTGAGAAACGAGCGAAAATTGAAACGTCCAAGTTGGATAGTTTTGCTCGCCTCACTAATAAGGTGAGCAAATTGTAACTTAAACTATTTCGGTGCTTTTGTGCCTCGGTCTGCCATTTTTGCATAGCAATGTCGTTATTTGGCATATCTTGTGCCGAACTTTGCACAGACAAACAGTCAAACAATATGATAGAATAAGCAATGAAGATGGAACAGAAAACAAATGACGAATTCATGCGCAACATCCTCGTCGAGGAAGCGTGGAAAGACCTATCTCTGGGTTTTGCGTGGAGCGAGCCCCTGCTTGAGAAGTATCAGGATCGTGTGAGTTGGGAAGATATTTCGCTAAACCCCTACATTCGATGGACGATCCATATATGCAGGTATGTTTAGTTTCAAGAACGATCCATATCACGGTTACGAGTTGTGTTCGAATGACCCGTTTTATGGAGAGAACGCATGGACGTTCACTATTGACGAAGAAAGTATGGATAAAGCAATCTCTTCGGCACTAACGATGATGTTGTCTTAATGAACAATCCATATCACTATTTGTCTTTCGGTTTTAACGTCAATTAACCAAAGATATTTGATGATATGGATTTTTCCTCTTACCTTTACACCGTCAATCAGTAAGAGAGACATTAACAATTAAAATAAAATTATATTATGGATTACGTATTTATTTTTTTAATATTAATAGGACTACTAATTGGAATAGCATTTGTAGTATGGGGCGCAATGTTAGTTTATGGCATTTGGGAGATCATAAATGACCGATTGAAGTAGAAATTAAATTAAATTAATAATACTGACAATATAACATGAGATGGCACACAGAGAACCCCGATGAAAGGAACAGTTTTATCTTCAATTTTGAGTACTTGAAGGGTTCGAGAGGATAGGACAGTACGTTTTTTAAAAGAAGAGAACGTTTAACAAATCTTGACGGAATAAATTTGGTGGAGCTATGGTTGGCAAATTCTCCAAGCGCATCAACTGGAAGATTTTCTCGGCGTGTAGCACCGAAGGGGTTTTGACGCCAGAGTTGGTAGAGGCATTCAAGGACAAGTGGGACTGGCATGAATTGTCGGGTAATCCCGAGCTTCATCTTTCCTACGAACAGATGGAGAAGTATGCCGACTTGCTGGACTGGGTAGAGCTCATCTCTGAAGAAGACTTTAGTGTTCCCGATGGGAAAGGCATCGATTTCTACGAGAAGTTTCGCGAGTACATCCCTGCCAGCAAACTGCAAGGGTCGACTTTGTGGTGTGAGATGCTGGAGCAGCAAAGGGCGGAGCTCGTCGGCGAAATTATCTCATAGCGCTTGATCGCTTCTTTGCCCCTCAGCAAAAAGAGGTTCTTCCGGAAAATGGAGTGATTCGACGTGGACACATAAAAGACAACTTGAACAACTTTTACAACAAGTAACAACGCTTCGCGGGGACATCGACTCTTCGAGGCCATGCTGACCAAGGGTTGCTGCAAGGGAAACAACTATGAACAAAACCTACCACTCGATTTTCCGGATGAACCATTTTTGTCCTCTCAAACCTCGACCCAGGCTGCGGCAATACGGAAGCCCACGGAAGTTTCAAGCTGTTAATATGACTTTTTCTTGCGCCAAAACAAAAACGTTAAACGTTATAACGTTAATAGGGTGGGCTCGGCAAGTGCGCTCGATTGGCAAGTGTGTTTTGCCTTTTGGTGGTCCTAAGCTACGATCAGGCCTGGTCTTAAGTAGCCACCGGGCGCAGTCGTAAGCAACCTTCGGCGAGGTGTTTTGGCTTGTCCTGGAAATGGTGTTGGGACAGAAGAGTCGTTCTGTCCCAACACGTCTGTTTGTGGTCCTCACGGGCCTTGGCGCACAGCGTCAGAGCAGGGAGAGAAACTGCTCCACGGGGATGCCGCGGTTTTTGTCCTCGTTGTCCTTGTTGTGGTCTATGAGCGTATAGACGCCGTCCATGGCGCGGCGCGTGCTGGCCTCCAGGGGCGTGCCGTTGAGGAGGTGGCCGATAAGGATGGCCGAGAAAATGTCGCCCGTGCCCGGGAAGTGAACGGGAATCTCCGTATAGACATGGGTGAACCAAGTATCGGTCAGGTGGTTGTAGCCGATGACGGAAGGCTGGCCGTCGATGGGGATGGAGGTGATGAGCACCGACTTCGGACCGATCTGGCGCAGCTCCTCCACCAGCTGGCGGGCCTCCTCTGCCGAGACGCCCTCGGGGCGGTAGGGCTTGTCCGTGAGGTAGCACGCCTCCGTGTAGTTGGGGTAGCAGAGATGGGCCACGGAGAGCATTTCCCTCATGCTGTTGATGGTCGCCGGCGTCACGCCGTTGTAGAGTTTGCCCTCGTCGCCCATGATGGGATCGACGAAGACGGCCGTCCCCGTGGCCTCCTGCTCACGGCAGTAGCGGGCGATGAGATCGGCCTGCTGCTCCGACGCGATAAATCCCGTCGCGATGGCGTCGAAGTGGAACCCCAGTTCCTTCCACACCGGAAACACCCCCTTGATATAGTTGGTCGTGTCCAGGAGGTTGAACTTGCCGTAGTCGAGCGTGTTGCTCACGATGGCGGTCGGGAGGTTGTGGACGGGCATTCCCATGTAGGAGAGAATGGGGAGCATGGCAGCGGTGGCCACCTTGCCGTAGCCGCACACGTCGTTGATGAGGAGTATTTGCTTCTTTGATAGTGACATCTTGTCCTGTTGCTTATTTGGGGAGCAAAGTTACTCAAATCTTGCCATTTGGCCAAGCCAAGTGTAAATAAATCGACATGGAGCGGCTTATGCGAGAAAAAATCGCTACCTTTGCACCGTCATTTCGCTTCTTTGGAAGCCTATTTATTAGAAGATTATGAAACTGGATAAAATTGTCGCTCAATCGGCGGTTGAGGCCGTGAAGAGCCTTTATGGTCAGGACGTGCCCTTGAATCTCATTCAGGTGCAGAAGACGAGGCCGGAGTTTGAGGGTAACATGACGCTGGTCATCTTCCCGTTGTTGAAGATCAGCCGCAAGAAGCCCGAGGACACGGCACGCGAGATCGGCGAGTATATCGTTGCCCACAATGATTTCGTGGAAAACTTCTCCATTGTCAAGGGTTTCCTCAATTTCACTTTCCGTGCGGTCACATGGCTGTCGATGCTTCAGGACATCGACCAGGAGGCCCACTTCGGCGAGAAGCCCGTCACGGAGGAGTCGCCGCTGGCGATGGTGGAGTACTCATCGCCCAACACCAACAAGCCCCTCCACCTGGGACACGTGCGCAACAACCTCCTCGGATGGTCGCTGGCGCGCATCCTCGAGGCCAATGGCAACCGCGTGGTCAAGACCAATATCGTCAACGACCGTGGCATCCATATCTGCAAGTCGATGCTGGCCTGGCAGAAGTGGGGCGACGGCATCACGCCCGAGGCGGCCCACAAGAAGGGTGACCACCTGATCGGCGACTTCTACGTGCTCTTCGACAAGCACTATCGCGAGGAGGTGGCTCAGCTCCAGGCCGAGTATGAGGCTGGCGGCATGGGTGCCGACGAGGCCAAGGAGAAGGCCAAGCAGGAGGCTCCGCTCATCAAGGAGGCCCACGAGATGCTCGTGAAGTGGGAGCAGGGCGACAAGGAGGTCCGCGACCTGTGGCAGAAGATGAACAGCTGGGTCTATGCGGGCTTCGACGAGACCTACAAAGCCCTTGGCGTGGCCTTCGACAAGATCTATTATGAGTCGGAGACCTACCTCGTGGGCAAACGCAAGGTGATGGACGGACTGGAGCGCGGACTCTTCTTCAAGAAGGAGGACGGATCGGTCTGGGCAGACCTCACCCAGGAGGGCCTCGACCAGAAACTGCTGATCCGCGGCGACGGCACCTCGGTCTATATGACGCAGGATATCGGTACGGCCACGATGCGCTTCAGCGACTATCCCATCGACAAGATGATCTACGTCGTGGGCAACGAGCAGAACTACCACTTCCAGGTGCTTTCGCTCCTGCTCGACCGCCTCGGCTTCAAGTGGGGCAAGGACCTGGTCCACTTCTCCTACGGCATGGTCAATCTGCCCAATGGCAAGATGAAGAGCCGCGAGGGAACGGTCGTCGATGCCGACGAGCTGATAGCCCAGATGATCGGCGACGCCCGCAAGGTCGGCGACGAGCAGGGCAAGGGTGCGGAGATGACGGAGGAGGAGCGCCAGAACGTGGCGCGGATCGTCGGTCTCGGCGCGCTGAAGTACTTCATCCTCAAGGTGGATGCAAGAAAGAACATGCTCTTCAATCCCGCGGAGTCCATCGACTTCAATGGCAACACGGGCCCCTTCATCCAATATACCTATGCGCGCATCCGCAGCATCATGCGCAAGGCGACGGGCGTGGCAGACTCCCTCGGCGGCTATAAGCCCAACGACAAGGAGGTGGAGCTGATCCAGAAGCTCGGCGAGTATGAGGTGGCAGTGGCTGATGCGGGCCGCAACTACAATCCGGCTACCATCTGCAACTACTGCTACGAGCTGACCAAGCTCTTCAACTCGTTCTACCACGACTACTCCATCCTCAGCGCCGAGAGCGCCGAGGCCCTGGCCTTCCGCTATGTGCTGGCACGCAATGTGGCCAAGGTCATCAAGAACGGCATGGATCTGCTGGGTATCGAGGTGCCCGAGAGAATGTAGAATATTCCCGCAAGGGACAAGGACAGAGGCGGGAGGCAGCTGGAGGCGAGGCCCTTCTGCTGCCTCCCGCCTTCGTTTCCCGCTCTTGGCTGAAACAAGGCCTTGGCCCTTTAGTTTTCTCCCCGCTGATATGAACAAAGACTTCCCTCAGAATCCCCCCTCCTGGCGCAATGATACCGTCCTGCCTCTGCCTCCAGAGGTCAATGCCAATGCCTGGGCGGTCGATGCGGCCTGTTCGGGCAATCCGGGCCCGATGGAGTATCGGTGCATCGACCTGCAGACGGGCCAGCAGGTGTTCCACTATGGCCCTATCCACGGGACAAACAATATCGGAGAGTTTCTCGCCATTGTCCACGCCTTGGCGCTCATGGAGCAACGAGGCATCAAGGGGAAGGTCATCTACTCCGACTCCTACAATGCGGCGTTGTGGGTCAAGAAGCGCAAGTGCAAGACCACGCTTGTGCGCGACGCCAGGACGGCCAAGCTCTATGAGGTCATCGCCCGCGCCGAGAACTGGTTGCTGACCCATCCCTGCGCCACGCCTGTGCTGAAATGGGACACGGCGCAATGGGGTGAGATTCCCGCCGACTTTGGACGCAAGTAGCAAGCACATGCAAACGGTTCGTTTTGTTTTCAATTAAACCCTCACCATCCCCTCACAACCCTCATGTCTTCCCTCTACCTATTTCAGTTTGCCGCCCTCGTCTTCATGCTGGTCAATGCGCTCTTTGTCGCCTTGGCCCGCCTGAACGCCCGCTGGAAGAACAAACGCTACGAGCGCTCCCGTTTGATGATCTTCCTTGCCTTGGTGCTTCTTTCCGCCCAATACTATGTCCAGATGAGATTTCACATCAGGGCCACCGACGACCACTTGGGAGCCATGGTCAACATGCTCGTCTATACTCCCTGTTTCGGACTGATAGCCATGGCTATCTACAATCTCGAAGCCGTCCAGGCCAAACGGCGCAACATGGCCTTGGCCTGCGCGGGGTTCTATGCTGCCATCGTTGGCTGCTTCGCCCTTGGCCACTATCTGAGGGGCAGTTGGCATATCGGCGGCTGGCTCTATCCGATGTTGGCTCTCTATAGCGTCCACATGATCTATTGCGTCCTCATGATCCGAAAGGAGACCCATAAGCGCAGAAGGATGCTGGAGACCCTCACCGCCACCGACCTCCTGCCCTATGTGCGCTATTCGTACGCGAGCGTGGTCAACCTCTGCCTTGCGGCCCTTGTCACGCCCGTGGCCATCCTTTCCACCACCACGCTCTATATCTTTGGCCCCTTGGTGCTGATGGCCATTCTTTTCTTCGTTCTTACGTTCATCTCTTTGGGTACGGGCTATATGCCGTCCGAAGAACTGCTGGACTCGGAGGGGGAAGAACTGGCGGAGGAACTGGAGGCTGGTGCTTCCCTCCCACCTTCAGGAGCGTCGGCCTGCGCCGAGGCTTCCACCGTTTCGCCTTCCGGACGCTCAGCGCTCTCCGAGGAGCGCATTGCCCTGATCCAGGAGCGCATCGACAGCTGGTGCGTCCAGCGTGGCTACAAAGACTATTCGATCAACTTCATGACCCTGTCCCGCTCCCTCAGCATCTCCAAGGCCGATCTGGCCGTCTATTTCTCCCAGCGCCTGCACACCACGTTTCGGGTGTGGCTGAGCGATATTCGTTTTCGCGCTGCACAGAGCATGATGCTGGAGCACCCTCATTACAGCAACGACGTGATCTCTGCCGAGTGTGGGTTCTCCTCGCGCACGCAGCTCTACCGTATCTTTAAGGCGAAAGAGGGATGTACGCCAACTGCTTGGCGCGAACGCCAGTCGCAGCAGGACCTCTTAGGGCGATGAAACCGTCCTTTTTGGACTTTTTCTGACCTTGTTTAAGGCTTTTTGCGGGTGTCTCCTTCCTACGAAAGCGACACCCGATTTCCTTTCAATGCAACACCTATTTGGTAGGAATGCAACACATTTGTGCAGGGAAAATTCACCCCTTTTCTTCGGAAAACCCTAATTTTGCAGCATGGACCGAATGGATAAACTTACAACACTGTTTGAAAGCGATGAGCAACTCTACTTCTGTGTCGGCTTGATCATCCTTGTGGGAGCCATTGTCATCATCTGCGCGATGGTGAATGACTACCGGGAGTATCTTGACGCACATCTCAGAACCCGTTTCAGGCTGAGGGAGTTTCTCAGGGAAGAGAAGTTCTATTTCTTTCTCTTCTTCGGCTTTGTAGCGCTGATCATCTTTGTCGTGGTGATCTGTACAAAACTTGCTCAAGGATGAGGCCTTGAGGCCTTGCAGGGTTGTGGAAAACGCATCCTTACTGGATAATATATAGGCAGCTGATTGCCAAACAAGGACTGTGAAAGAACCCGCAAGGGTCCATATACTGAAACCATTAACCCGATCGATTTCAGAGTCCTGTCGGAAACAGTACGGGGGACGATCGCGCGCCTTGGGAGACCAGGCAAGCGGTCGCTCGCCGTTCTGCCACCGACAGGTAAACACGAAGGGAGTAAAGGGACAAATATTCTATTTCGCCTGCTCCACAATAAAACCCGCTTTCCGCCGTTATTTTCTTATATTATATTAGCATGGTATGAAAGTATTCCGCCACTCCATATTGCTGCTCTTCGCCCTCCTCTGCGGCTTGCAGGGCCAGGCGCAACAACAGCGATTCTTCAATCTGACAGTTGACGACATTGCCATCGACACGATGTTGCCTCGTTTCAGCTATGCCATCCCTTTGGGAAAGCACTATGCGGACAGCATCTACACGCTCGAAATACGCTACCCCGAGTTTCTCGAGATGGGGCGGCGCGACTCGCTCCGCTACCTCGCCTTGGCCCCCTCGGCAGATCCCGGACGACTGCCCGAGATAGAGCAGCACATCGTCGTGGACCGCAAGAAGGGACGCCTCGACTTCTCGCTCTGTCCCGTCGTGCGCCGTGAGGGGCGCCTGCAGTTTCTCGTCTCCTTCATGATCGCCGTCACCTCCCAGCCCAAACCGTCGCTGAAGGCACCGTCGCATGCGGGAACGCAGAGGGACTTAACGTCCTCGGAGGATGCGGCCATCTATGCGAAGCACTCCGTCCTGCGTGAGGGACGCTGGGTGAAGATTCGCGTTCCCGAGTCGGGCATCTATCAATTGACCTCTCAGTTGGCGCGGCAGGCGGGCTTTAGCGACCTGAGCCGCGTGCGCATCTTCGGCTATGGTGGCAACCTCCAAAGCGAGGAGTTGCACAAGGGCGATCTTGCCGCCACCGACGATTTGCCCGAGGTGGCTTCTACGATGATCGGCGACCGCCGCTTATTCTACGCCAAAGGTCCCGTGAGCTGGGAGAACAAGGAGGCCACGCGGCGTACCCGCAATCCATACTCAGACTATGGCTACTATTTCCTCACCGAGACCGACGGAAAGACGCCGCTCATGGTGGACTCCGCCCAGTTTATCGCCGACTGCTATCCTTTGGCCGACGACTATCATGCGCTTCGTGAGGTGGATAACTTCTCTTGGTATCAGGGTGGCCGCAACCTCTTCGAGAACGATCCGATCGAGCAGGGGAAGTCGCGCACCTATGTCTTCTCCCACCCCGCGGGAGAGAATCGCATGGCCAACCTCACCATCGCCGTGACGGCTGGTGCAGCCGCTTCGGTGCAGTATCGCCTCAACGGAAAGGATCTCGGCAACGCCAGTCTGCGCCTCTCGTCGTATAATGCCGCCGTGGAGGCTGAGAATACTTATAAAATCGAATGCACTGCCTCCGACACGATCACGGTGACGACGCTCTAGGGAGGCCCTGTGCGCATGGACTACATCAGCTATGCCTACGAGCGCCCGAAACCGCAGCCGCGCCTGGCTACGGATCCCTTCCCCGTTCCCGAGTATGTCTATGCCATTACCAACCAGGACCACCACGCCGCCCCGCAGGCCGACCTCGTCATCATCATCCCGACGAGCCAGAAGTTGCGACCGCAGGCTGAGCGCTTGGCACAGATGCATCGCGACCGCGACTCGATGCGCGTGAATATCGTGCCGGCCGATGAGCTCTACAATGAGTTTTCCAGTGGCACACCCGACGCCAATGCCTACCGTCGCTACCTCAAGATGCTCTACGACCGGGCAGGAGACGACGAGGCCCAGATGCCCAAGTACCTGCTGCTCTTTGGCGACGCCGTCTGGGACTGCCGTATGCTCACACCTGAGTGTCGCTCGCTCAACGCCGACGACTATCTGCTGGCCCACGAGAGCGAAAATTCCTTCTCTGAGACCGACTGCTATGTCAACGACGGATGGATGACGCTGCTCGACGAGGGCGAGGGTGGCGCTTCGATTCGCAACGACAAGGAGGATGTGGCCGTGGGGCGCATTCCTGTCACCACGGCGGCGGAAGCCAAGGCCGTAGTCGATAAGATCATTGCCTATGCCAACAACGCCCATGCGGGCGACTGGGCCAACACCATCATGTTTATGGGCGACGATGGCAACAACAATCTCCACATGCGCGATGTTGATGCCACGGCGGAATATATCGGCCAGCTCTATCCGGGCTATCAGATCAAGAAGGTGATGTGGGACGCCTATACGCGCGTCAGCACCTCTACGGGCAATCGCTATCCCGAGGTCTCGCGCCTCCTCAAGCAGCAACAGCAGGCGGGCGCCCTCATCATGGACTATGCGGGCCACGGTGTGGAGTATCAGATCTCCCATGAGTCAGTACTTACCATCAGCGACTTCCGCACGTTCACCAATCAGAACCTGCCGCTTTGGATCACGGCCTCTTGTGATGTCATGCCTTTCGACACGCGCAAGGAGACGATCGGCGAGACCGCCCTGCTCAACGCGCAGGGTGGATCCGTGGCCTTCTGGGGCACGACGCGCACGGTCTATGCCTATTACAATAAGTTTATCAACAATGCCTTTCTGCGCCATGTGTTGAGCTTCACCAATGGCAAGCCCACCACAATGGGTGAGGCCCAGCGCCTGGCTAAGAACGATGTTATCAGTACGGGCCAGGACCGCACGCTCAACAAACTCCAGTATTCGCTCCTTGGCGATCCGGCCTTGGCTCTCAATCTGCCTACTTTCGACGTGGTCATTGATAGTATCAACGGACTGCCTGTGGGAGGCAAGCAGGATATCATTCTCAAAGCGGGTAGCGTGGCTCGGGTCAAGGGGCGTGTCATGCGTCAGGAGGAAACCCTCGTAGGCTTCAACGGTCAGATGACGGCCACGGTCCGCGACACCCGCGAGATGGTGACGTGCAAGAAGCAGGAGGAGACTTCCAACACCGCGTTCCAGTATTACGACCGGCAGAAAGTGCTCTTCAATGGTTCCGACAGTGTGCGCAATGGCGAGTTCCAGTTTACCTTCGCCGTGCCTTTCGATATCAACTACGCCAGTGGTAGCGGACTCATCAATGTCTATGCTGTCAGCGACGACCATACGCAACTGGCCCATGGTGCCGAGGACCGCTTCTTCATCTATGGGTCGGAGACGGTGCGCAACGACAGTATTGGACCGTCGATCTACTGCTACCTCAATACACCCTCGTTTGTTGATGGGGGAAGCGTCAATACCACGCCCTATTTCGTGGCCAACGTCACGGACAAGGATGGCATCAACGCCACGGGCAGCGGTATGGGTCACGACTTGCAGCTTTGCATCGATGGAGACCCGAACCTGACTTTCAACCTCAATGAGAACTTCACCTTCGACTTCGGTACTTATACCAGCGGTTCTACCTGGTATTCGCTGCCCGAACTCTCCGAGGGCGCGCATCAGTTGCGCTTCCGTGCGTGGGATATGTTGAACAATGCTTCCACCGCCGTGCTTAATTTCCAGGTAGTCAAAGGACTGAAACCTTCCATCGAGAGCATCAGTTGCACCAACAATCCCGCCACGACGGAGACTACCTTCATCGTCAACCACAACTTCACGGGCGCTGAGGTTGATGTTGAGATTTCCGTCTTCGACATGAGTGGACGCGAGTTGTGGCGCCACACGGAGAGCGGCACCTCGACGGGCAGCGCCTATACCGTGCGCTGGGATCTCTGTGCCGATGGCGGAGCAAAACTGCAGACGGGAGTCTATCTCTACCGTGCCTCTATCGGTTCGGATGGCGGCGAGCGGGTCTCCAAAGCCAAGAAACTGATTATCATCAACAATAAGTAAGCACGATTTGCGTTTTAATCATACACACAGAATGAAATATACGCGTATGAACAGTCAAAATAAGTATGTCGGTATCGTCCTTTTGTCGGCGCTGTCGCTCACGACCTATGCCCAGGACAAGAAGGATATGTTCAATCCGGTCAACTCCGCCGTGACCTCACAGTCCATTGCCCCGGACGCTCGCGCCGGTGGTATGGGTGATGTCGGAGCAGCTACCGACCCTGATGTGGCCTCACAGTATTGGAATCCGGCCAAGTATCCGTTCACTATCTCGCGGGCTGGCGTCTCGCTCAACTACACGCCATGGCTGCGCCAGTTGGTCAACGATATGGACTTGGCCTACCTCTCGGGCTACTACCGCATTGGCGACTACAGTGCCGTATCGGCCTCCCTGCGCTACTTCTCCCTTGGTGAGGTGCAGACCAGTTCGAGTTTGGACAACACGGGCGACATGACCATCAATCCCTATGAGATGTCCGTTGATGTAGGCTACTCGCTGATGCTCTCCGAGACGTTCTCCCTGGGTGCGGCCGTGCGCTTCATCTATTCCGACCTGACCTACGACTACACTGAGGACACGTCGCCAGGATCGGCTTTCGCTGCTGATATCGCTTGCTACTATCAGAACTATGTCAATCTCGGAAGCCGCGAGTGTCAGCTCGGATTGGGACTCAACATCTCCAACATCGGTTCGAAGATCACCTTTGGTGGCGACAACCGTTCGGAGTTTATCCCGACAAACATGCGACTGGGTGCGTCTCTCATGATCCCTATCGACGAGTACAACCGCTTCACCATAGCTGCCGATGCCAACAAGTTGCTCGTGCCCACCTATCCGCAGCGTGAGGACAACGAGACCGACGAGCAGTATGAGCAGCGCTTGCAGACCGACTACTACGACCTCTCTTCCATCAGCGGCATCTTCAAGAGTTTCGGCGATGCGCCGGGTGGCTTCAAGGAGGAACTGCAGGAGATACAATGGAGTGTTGGTGCAGAGTATGTCTATAATGATAAGTTCTCCCTTCGTGCAGGCTACCACCATGAGAGTGAGAACAAGGGTAATCGTAAGTATTTCACCGTTGGTGCGGGCTTCCGTATGAACGTCTTCTCGCTCGATGCTGGCTATGTTATCGCTACGGCCAAGAGCAATCCGCTCGACCAGACGCTCCGCTTCTCGCTCTCGTTCGACCTTGATGGTGTCAAGGACTTGTTCAGACGCAGATAATGATACGGGTAGGATTTGGATATGATGTCCACCGATTGGTGGAGGGGCGCGACCTCTGGCTGGGAGGCATCAAGATAGCCCACGACCGTGGTCTCGACGGCCATAGCGATGCAGACGTGCTGATACACGCCATCTGTGACGCGATGCTTGGTGCTGCTAATATGCGCGATATCGGCTATCACTTCCCCGATACGTCGGAGGCTACAAAAGATATGGACTCTAAGATCATCCTCCGTGACACGGTTGCTCTCCTCGCAGAGAAGGGCTACCATTTGGGCAATATCGACGCGACAGTGTGTGCCGAGAGACCGAAGCTCAGTCCTCATATCGACGCCATGCGCGACTGCCTTGCCGCCGTCATTGGCTGCGATCCGGACTGTGTCTCCATCAAGGCGACGACCACCGAGCGTCTCGGCTTTACAGGCCGCAAGGAGGGCATCTCGGCCTATGCCGTCTGCTTGATAGAGAAATAACGCACGCTCACGCATTTAAATATTGTAATAAATACAAAGTTTAACATCTTTTCTTTTGTGGTCTCAAAAAGGATGCTTATCTTTGCAACCGTAAAGAGAACAATAAACGATTGATAACGAAAACAAAGACATTATGAAAAAGTATGTATGTGACGTTTGCGGCTACGTCTATGACCCCGCACAAGGCGATCCTGATAGTGGTATAGCTCCTGGCACGCCGTTCGAAAGTATTCCTGCCGATTGGACTTGCCCCATCTGTGGCGTAACCAAGGATGAATTTAGTCCTATGGCCTAATAACGAGCTAACTCCAAATCATTGGACATGATACGCCCCCACAGTCAATCAAAGACTGTGGGGGCGTTGCTATCTCTGCTCTATAGGAAAAAAGAAAGGCCGCCGCCCGTTGCTGATGTCAGCATGTGGCGACGGCCTTTCCTATTGATGGGATCACCCAAGGGCGATCAGATTATGTTACTTCTTGTAGTTCTCAAGACCCTTGTCGAGGAACTTGATGTAGCCCGGGATGTCCTCCTTATAGACGAAGCTACCAGAGAGCGGCTTACCCTCGTTATCGACCGTCACGTGGAACGGCTGTGCGAGGTAGCCAAACTTCGTCTGCTCCAGGTAAGACCACTTGTCACCAACGGTGCGCAGCGTGCGGGTCGTACCATCCGGGTTCTTCACCTCCATCGGCTTGTCGAGCGGCGTCTTGTCATCGACGAAGAGGGAGATGAGGACGTAGTCCTTGGTCAGACGCTCAGAGACCTCATTGTCCGTCCAGACAGCAGACTCCATCTTGCGGCAGTTGACGCAGCCGAAACCGGTGAAGTCGAGCATGACGGGCTTGCCAGCAGCCTTAGCGGCAGCCATACCCTCCTCGTAAGACGTGTAGGCGGGATGTACCTCCTCGGCCTTGTTGAGGTTGAAGTCCTGCGTGTTCATAGGCGGCGAGAATGCACTGACAGCCTTACAGGGAGCACCCCAGAGGCCAGGCACCATATAGACGGCGAAGGCCAAAGAGCAGAGACCCATCATGATGCAGGGCACCGGCATAGCCTTCTGCTCCTGGTCATCGTGCGGGAACTTGAGCCAGCCGATGAGGTAGAAGCCCATGAAGGCGAAGATCATGATCCACAGGGCGAGGAACGTCTCGCGGTCGAGGATGCCCCAACCGTAGGCGAGGTCGGCCACGGAGAGGAACTTCAGAGAGAAGGCCAACTCGACGAAGCCCAGCACCACCTTGATCATGTTCATCCAAGAACCCGACTTCGGAGCCTTCTGCAGCCAGGTCGGGAACATGGCGAAGAGTGAGAACGGCAGGGCCAAAGCGAGGGCGAAGCCGAACATACCCACTGTCGGAGCCACCCAGTCGCCACTCGTAGCGGCCTCCACAAGCAGCAGACCGATAATCGGGGCCGTGCAGGAGAAGCTGACGAGGCAGAGGGTGAAGGCCATCAGGGCGATGGAGAGAAGTCCTGTAGTGGTGGAAGCCTTCGTATCGACGGCGTTACCCCATGATGAGGGCAGCTGCAACTCAAACCATCCGAAGAAGCTGAAAGCGAAGACAACCAGCAGGAGGAAGAAGAAGATATTGAACGGTGCGTTGGTAGCCAACTCGTTGAGGCGCTGTGGGCCAAGGAGTGCCGTCACAATGAGCGCAAGGGCCATGTAGATGACTATGATAGAGATACCATAGGTGGCAGCGTCGCGGATACCCTTGCTCTTGCTGTCCTTGGAACGCTTCAGGAAGAAGCTCACCGTCATCGGGATAATCGGCCATACGCACGGCGTGAGCAGGGCTACGAAACCACCGACGATACCCATCAGGAAGATGTACCAAACCGACTTGTTCTTGGTGCTCTGACCGTCCTCAAAAGCCTTCAGCTCCTTGATGACTGGTGTCCAGAGGTCTGAACCCACGCCAGCGGTGCCCGTGTCAGCCTTGACGGCAGTGGCGGTAGAGTCGCCAGCAGCAGCCTTGGCAGAGTCGCCAGCAGCGGCAACATCCGTCTTGGCCTCCTCTTCGGCAGCTTTGTCCTCAGTGGGGGCAGGTGCGTCCTTGGGGCCTTCACCACTATAGTTGAACTCCACGGACGTCGGCGGCATACACATCTCGTCGTTGCATGCGCCAAACTCCAGGTAGCCCTTGACGTTGTAGGTCTTGCCTGTAATCTTGTATTTCTGTACGAAAGTGACGTTGTTCTCGAAATAGCGAAGCTTTATGCCAAAGATGGGATCCATCTCGCTAATCTCGCGTCCAATGTGCTGCAACCCACCAATGGGTTTCACACCCTCGGCCTTATCTGTGTGTAAGGTCGCAGAGACCGGACCATCCGCAGGAAGTCCGGTGGAATAGACGTGCCAGCCTTTACTGATGGACATGGTGAACATCACCTGTACCTCGGTGTCCGACACTTGTTTCTTACTCGCCTTAAATTTGACGGGATTCCCTTGGGCAAAACATAGTAGTGCCAAAAGGCTTAACGTCAGAGTTAAAATGGCTCTTTTGTTAGTTCTCATATTCATGGTTTTCTATTAAACATTGGGGACAAAATTATTAAATTCTATCTACATGAGCAAACTTTTGAGCAGAAAATTTCCCCGTTCGGAAAAAAAAGGATAACTTTGCAGCGCATAGTAAAAATAGAGTACAGAGGAAACAGGAATTCCGGCATGATGAACATGTCGGGATTCTCGTTTTTTGTGTAGTTTGAAACAAACGAAAAAATCTAAAAAGCAGAATAAATTATGGCTTATATGTCACAGAAGGGCTACGATGAAATGGTAGCCCAGCTCCAACAGTTGGAGACGGTAGAGCGCCCGAAGGCTTCGGCAGCCATCGCCGAGGCGCGCGACAAGGGCGATTTGAGTGAGAATGCGGAGTATGATGCTGCCAAGGAGGCACAGGCCCACCTGGAGACAAAGATCAACCAACTGAAGTTGGCTATCGCCGAGGCGAAGGTCATTGACACCTCGCGTCTCAGCACAGAGGCGGTGCAGATCCTTTCGACCGTGGAGATGACCAACATGGCCAACAACACGAAGATGCGCTACACCATCGTCAGCGAGAACGAGGCCAACATCAAGGTGGGCAAGATCTCCATCAAGACTCCGATCGCGCAAGGCTTGCTCAACAAGAAGGTCGGCGATGTGGTGGAAATTGCCATTCCGCGTGGTACGATCAAGTTGCGCATAGACAAGATCACCCTCGAATAATTACGATTATGGATATTTTCAGCAAGATTGCTGCTGGTGAGATTCCCAGCTACAAGTGTGCGGAAAGCGAAAAGTTTTATGCTTTCCTCGACATCAACCCCGTCGTCCAGGCCCATACGTTGGTCATCCCTCGTCGGGAAGTGGATTACATCTTCGACATGGAGGACGACGAGCTGGCCGAGTTTGAGGTCTTCGCCAAGCGTGTCGCCAAAGCCATCCGCACAGCCTTCCCCTGCAAGAAGGTGGCCCAGGTGGTGCTCGGCCTCGAAGTGCCCCATGCCCACATCCATCTTCTGCCCATCAACTCCGAGGGCGATGTCGATTTCCATCGCCACGTCCAGTTGAGCGAGGAGGAGATGAAGGCTACTGCCGAGAAGATTCTGGCAGCCTTCAACGCACAGTAATCCTCTCCAGGTCTTTTAGCCAAACGGGCTTGCAAGTCGCGTGACACCCAGGTGTCCGAAAGCTTGCAAGCCCGTTTGATATTTATTTAGGTATTCATTGGCATTTATTCCACCCGCACTTCATCGATGAAGCACCAGGCAGGATAGCCGACGCCGTAGTGCCAGTCGGGGCACATTCCCGTGGCCTTGATGCGCACGCGGATGAAACGTGCGTAGACTGGTTGTGCCACGCTGACCTTGCCTTCGACAAACTTGACGGCGATGTCGCGGTCTTCCTTCATCACCAAGGGCTCGCCAAAGGGTTGGAACGCCTTGCCATCTGTGCTTACTTCATAGCGTACCTCCTTAGGTAGGAGTACCCAGGCGCCCAACTGGTGGAGGAAGTCGGTGCTTATGGCAGAGATGCTGGTCTCCCTGCCAAGATCGAGGGTGAAGTCAGGATTGGTCCCTTCCCATCCTATCCACCCCTCCACAAAGCTCGATCCGCCGAAGAGACCATCGGTAAGGGCGGTGGAAGCCATTCCTTGGTAGCGGTCGTGGGGAGCGGTGTTGAAAGCCACCGTAGCGCCCTTTGCCTTGGTGACGACACGCGAGGGGAGGTAGCGCTTCAAATACAAGTCGCAATAGTCGGCAGGTGCGTTGCGGCGCTCGTTGAGCGACTCCACACCGAAACGTACGGATCGTTCGCGAAAGCATTTCACCTTTGCCTCCACACCCTTTTCGTCCTCAATGCCCTTGGTGCGCGCTATCTCCAGTTCGGCATATTGCAGTGGCAACCGGCTGATCTGCACCCGCTGGAGCAAGATGCTATCGCCACGGACTGCCGCCTCTGCTTTGTCGAAGAGTCGGGCGTAGGTGCGCATCAGGTTGTCGGAGAGCATTCCGTCCTTGTGGGTGATGGGCGAGTCGTAGATCCATAGTGGCACATGACTGCTCAGTAGCGCACCCTCCATCATCTTCCGATAGGAGTAGAGTTCGGTGCCTGCCTCCTCGCCATAATAGTCCGTGAGGAAGACGCGCATGAGCGAGTCGGCGTCCTGATAGGGATTCCACATCAGTTTGGCAATCATGTAAGCACGCAGTTCGGCGAAGTCTGCTCCCTCGTAGCCGTTTACCTGCTCAAACAGCATGTTGGCGTGGTTGCGGTGGAAGAGTTGGACGTTGGGTGCCAAGACATGGAAGTTGGGGAATGGTGCTACCATATTGTCGAAGTTGATGCCATAGTCCCAGACGAAGATGTTGTTGGAGATGCGACTCCAGCCCTCCAGGGCCCTTACAAAGTCGCGTCCGCTCTCGTTGTCCGTCAGAGGCACCTCGCGCTTGGCGTCAATGCTGCAGAGCATGATGTTGACGTTGGGAAGCGGTTTGACCAGTCTTGGCGGTTGCATACTATAGAGGTAGGCGAGGGTAGAGAACTCCTTGTCAGGGTAGCGCGAGGCCAGGCGGTTGAGAAATCGGATGATTGGGCCGCTGGCAGAACCTTCCTCCGTCTCCACCTCCGTGCATTTCTCGCAATGGCAATTGGTAAAGTTGCCGTCGTTCTGACTGATGGAGATCATTTTCATGCCCGGGTTGCGGGCGAAGATACTGTCGAGGTTGTGGCAGACCTGCACAAACAGTTGCTCATTGGTCAGACACCACTGGCTGTGAGATCCTGGCTGGCGTCTGCCATTGATGAGGGCATACCATTCCGGATGCGCCTTCCCATAGACGCGGCTTGGGAGAATCTTGTCGAAAGTGTGTACCCACAGGTTGTCCATGAACATCTGGTTGGGACGTTCCATTCCATACCAATCGACAAACAGCGGGTCGCGCTCGCTATAGCTTACCGACTGTCTGTAGCGGAAGGCCGGAGTCTCCGCCCATTCGATGGCGGGCAACTGTAGGTCGCCCACCTTCTGGACTTTGTAGCCTTGTACATGGTTCACCGTCCAGGCGTCCTTTCCCAGGTAGTTGATGCCACAATAGCGTTCCAGCAGGTGCGCCACTCCGAGGACAGCCCCCTTGTCGCCTCCCGACAGGATGCGCATGGTGCCGTTGTGGCAACTGATTTGGAATCCGTCCTCACCCGCCTGGTCCGTCTTGCCGCCGATGAAGACGATCTGTCGGGGCTTTTTCTCTGCCCGAAGTCCTACGGACAGCGTCGTCCCAGTCAGTTTCTCGACGAAATAGTTCATCACCTCGGCAGCCCGGCGAGCAGCATGGGTCGTGTCCGTCAGTACGATTTGTGCCGCTGGCTTGCCTCGCTCGACAAGTGATATCTGTGCATGAGAGGTCAGCGGAAGAAACATTGCCAGAAGAGTTATAACTCGCCGGCAATAGTTCGTTGTGTATCTCATATTTTGTAAATGATGGTTTCAGCAACTGCAAAAATACGGCTTTTTGGCCGAAGCGGGAAGAAATACCGTGTGAATTTTGTCCATTCGGGATTATTATCGTAACTTTACCACCTGAAATAACAATACTAAAGACAATTCGTAAATAAAAACTTTCAAAGCAATCAACACGATGAAGAAGACTATCTTTTCGATTTTGGCATTGCTCGTGAGCATGACGACGATGGCGCAGTATCAGCCTTCGGAGCAGGTCAAGCAGAGCCAAAAGGAATTCCAGGACTTCAAGTTTGGTATTTTCATCCACTGGGGTATCTACTCCATGCTCGGCGACGGCGAGTGGGTGATGAACAACAAGAGTATCAACTATCAGGAGTATCCGCATTTGGCCGACGGTTTCTATCCGTCTCGCTTCAATGCCGACGAGTGGGTGCGCACGTTCCGTGAGGCGGGTGCCAAGTATATCACCTTCACCACCCGTCACCACGACGGTTTCTCCATGTGGCATACCGCCCAGGACACTTACAATATCGTTGATGGCACTCCCTTCAAGCGCGACATCCTGAAGGAACTGGCCGACGCTTGCCACAATGGCGGCCTGAGCCTCCACCTCTACTACAGCCACCTCGACTGGCATCGCCTCGACTATCCGCTCGGCCGCACGGGCAAGAAGCTCGGCCGTCCTACGGATAAGCAGAACTGGCGTAGCTATTATACCTTCATGAACAACCAGCTCCGCGAATTACTCACCAACTACGGTCGTGTCGATTGTATCTGGTTCGACGGATGGTGGGACCATGACGAGGACAAGACCCCGTTCAACTGGGAGCTCGATGAGCAGTATGCCATGATCCATCAGCTCCAGCCCCAGTGTATCGTTGCCAACAACCACCATGGCAAGCCCTATCCTGGTGAGGACATCCAGATCTTCGAGCAGGACCTCCCCGGTGAGAATACCTACGGTCTGAGTGGACAGGATGTCAGCCAGCTCCCGCTGGAGACCTGCCTGACGATGAACTACACTTGGGGCTATAGCATCACGGACAAGAACTATAAGTCGAAGGAGACCCTCGTCCGTGAGCTGGTGCGTGCAGCAGGCAAGAACTGCAACCTCCTGCTCAATGTCGGTCCGCGTCCTGATGGTCAGCTTCCCATCGAGGCTGTCGAGCGCCTGCAGTATATCGGACAGTTCCTCGGCAAGTATGGCGACACCATCTATGGTACGCGTGGTGGCCTCGTAGCCCCGCACGACTGGGGTGTGAGCACGCAGAAGGGCAACCGCCTCTTCATCCACATCCTCTCTCTGCAGGACAAGGCCCTCTTCGTCCCCACGGGCGACCGCAAGGTGAAGGCTGCCAAGGTCTTCATCAACGGAAAGAAGGTCGAGTTTAAGGCCGTTGCCAATGGCTATGTTCTCACGCTCCCCGAGCAGCCGTCTGGCGACGACTACGTCGTAGAGCTGACGCTGGCATAAGCCTCAGGTTTCAGCCACGGTAAGCAGTCTTCCCGAGAGACTGTCCCGATACAGTGGCGGGCAACAGAAAGGTGTTAATCCCTTTCCGTTGCCCGCCGTCTTGTTGTCAGTCTTTATCACTTGGTCTATGCACCGTCCTTCATATTATCTTGCTGCTTTTGGGTTGATGAGAGGTCTTCCTACATTGTTGTCCTCAACGTCTGCTTATTCTGCGCTCCTACATTGGCTGTGCATGGCACGCCGTCCGTAGAAGAAGATGAGGATGAAGCAGAAAAGTGGGAGAACGAAGGAGAAGTTGACGGCAGGGAGACCGAACACGACTCCTTGGTCGATGATCCATCCTTGCAGAGGTGGGAGGATGCTGCCACCGACAATGGCCTCCACCAGAAAGGCTGCGCCGAGAGTGGTGTCGCGCTCCTCCACGTCTTCCAAGGCAATGCCGTAGATGGATGGGAACATGATGGACATAAATGCCGAGATGGCCACCAGACAGTAGAGTCCCGCCATGTTGACCAGCAGGATGGTGCCAAGGGTACAGATTGATGCGCCGATAGCGAAGAGGGTGAGCAACTTGCGCGAACTGACGTATTTCATCAGCCAAGTACCCACAAACCGGCCTGTCAGCGAGAGCGACATGGCGACGATGTTATACATCTGCGCCGTGGCCTTGTCGATACCCAGATGGTCTGCATACTGGATGATGAAGGTCCACACCATAATTTGAGCCGCTACATAAAACACTTGTGTCACCACCCCCTGACGGTACAAACGGTTTTTCCATAGCCGTCTAAGTGTCGCCTTCACGTCGAGTTTCGTTTTCTGCTCCGCCACGTCTGGCATCTTGACGACCGTCACCACCACGAGGATCGCTACCACCACCAGCCCCAAGGCTACATAGGGGTCGCGGATGATGGCGATGTCATGAAGACGGATGGCAGCCTTCTCTGTTGCTGAGAGGGTGGGGTAGAGGATGGCACCCGCCTCATCCCGTTGATCCGAGATCAACTGGGGCAGTACGATGAGCGACGCGATAGCCATGCCACAGAGCGATCCGATGGGATTGAAGGCCTGTGCGAGGTTGAGACGGCGTGTCGAGGTCGCCTTGCTACCGAGCGAGAGGATGAAGGGGTTGGCCGTCGTCTCCAGAAAGGCGAGCCCAAAGGTGAGGATATAGAGCGACAAGCAGAAAAATGAAAACTCCTGGTAGGCTGCTGCAGGGATGAAGAGGAAGGCCCCACAGGCGTAGAGGAGTAGGCCCAGTTGGATGCCCCGCTTGTAACTGTACTTCCGGATAAACAAGGCGGCGGGAATCGCCATGGTCGCGTAGCCGCCATAGAAGGCAAACTGGATAAGCGAAGCCTTGGCGGCCGACAGTTGCAGAAGTGTCTGAAAAGCCGCCACCATCGGGTTGGTGATATCGTTGGCAAATCCCCATAGCGCAAAGAGCGAGGTGATGAGGATGAATGAGAATCGTCGTTTCTTGTCTATTAATGGATGTTCCATCGGTTGTTTATCGTATTGAGCGTGAGGCAAGCCTACCGTTTTATAGTCCTATGTTTGCTCGATAAGTCTCTGCATTATCTGAGCCTCTGCATCCTACTTTCGCAGGAAGAACCGGACCAGTAGGAAGTTGACTGGCACACAGACGCAGAAGACAGGGATGAGCGCCCATTGCTTCGGCATGCCGACAAAGAGGAAAATCTGCAGCAGCAGCGTCTGCATCGTGTAGTTCACCAGGTGGGAGAGCGCGAAACCCATGCCCCGCTTCGTAGTCGCCTTCACACGGAAGGTGAAGCGGGTGGAGGCGATGTAGTTGAAGGCGAAGCTCACGAGGTAGGCCAGCGTGTTGGCCAGAGCGGGCATCAGCCAAAGTAGAAACAGCAGGTAGCAGCCATACTGAAGTAGTGTGGCAGCCACGCCGACGATTCCGAAGCGGATGATCTCGTCCAGCGTCTTGTTGCCGATAATCTTGGTTGAGGTGGGCAGGCTACGGGGGAAGTCGCGCTCCACCTCCTCCACGATGGGGTCCTTCTCCCCTCGCTGACAATGGAGTTGTCCGCTGGAAGTGCGAAAATAGCCCGTGTCGGAAGCCTCTATCAGTTCCTTATCACCCCTGCTGTCTCCGAAGGCCACGAGGCGGTAGGTCTCCCGCAGCGGAAAAGTCTGGAGTAGCCGCTTGGGCTTTTCCGCCCCATAGCAGTTCATGGTGAGAAACTGTCCCGTCACCCGTTCATCGCGCACGTCGATCTTCGTGCAGGAGACGACCACTCGGTCGCCAAACTCGGCGAAGAAAGGTCGCACCCAGTTTTCTATGCTCGCGCTGATGATGGTCACCTGATGGCCCTCGTTGAGGGCACGGCGGATGATGGCAAAGCCGTCGTCGCGTCGGACCGACTGGCAGTCGTGGGCAAAGCGCGTGCAAAGGTCGTCAAATTTGTCGATCCCCATCCCCTTGAAGAACCAGGAGAAGACCCGTTGCTTCGCCTTCCAGTTGGGGTAGCGTCCCAACTTCATCAATACGAGGATGGGAGCGAAGCGCAGGATGCCCGCCAGCATACGGCGTGTGCCGAAGACATAGCGGATAAACTCGATGAACGTGTCGCGTCGTGTCAGCGTTCCGTCGAAGTCGAAAGCGTAGATTTTCATCTCGTCCTTACCTTATATTATATATAGACCTTATCTTAGCAATATACAGGCCTTGTTAGATGGTGAATAAGCAAACTTTACTTTATAATGGATAAACTGACCGCAGACAGTTCTTCTGTCCACGGCTATATGACATAGATCATGACGAGGAAGGCCACGCCCCATGCCGCCACGATCAGTTGCGTGAAGCGGTCGCGGAGTATCACCTTCGTCGGGTCGCCACTTCGTTTGTCCACCACCGTCAGCTGGATGTAGCGTAGCAGTCCGAGGATGACGAAGATGCTCGTCAGGTAGAGATAGTCCGACTGATAGTGGCTGACCACCTCCGGGCTGACGGTGTACATGATGTAGCAGACCAAGGTCACGGAGGCCGTGATGGTGATGGCCTGATTGATAAACGTGAGGTTGTAGCGGATGGTGTTCTTTCGTGGTGCCTCTCCCGTCTCGTTCATCCTCACCACGTCGTCGCGTCTCTTGGCAAAGGAGAGGAAGAGCATGAGCAAGAAGGTCATGAGCACGATCCATTTGCTCAGGAAGATGCCCGAGGCCAGTCCTCCCGCCAGCAGGCGCAGTACGAATCCGAAGGCGACGATGCACACGTCGATAATGGCATACTGCTTCAGCCGCATGCAGTAGGCGATGTTGAGCAACCAGTAGAAGACAATCACGCCTCCCGTTTCCCAGCGGTTCTCCGGCAGTAGGAGGAGTACAGCCATCGCCAGTACAAACATCAGTCCCATGAGTCCCCACGCCTTGCGTACGCTCACCTGTCCCGACGCGATGGGCCGCGCACACTTCACGGGGTGGCGTCGGTCGTCCTCCACGTCGATGAGGTCGTTGAGGCAGTAGATGGACGATGCGGCGAAGCTGAAGGACAAAGCCGTGATCAGTCCGCTCGTCATGGGCTCTGGCTGCAGGAGTGCGCCTCCGAAGAAGACGGGGAGCAGCACGATAAGGTTCTTGATCCATTGTTTCGGGCGGATCAGTCTCACGACGGGGTGTCCGCCGTGTTGCCGGGTGGGCTTGTTGATGGTCTCGTGAGTCATTGGATTCGCTTTTCTATGGGTTTCGTCATGCGGGCCAGGATCGTGTGGAGCGCCCAGGCCACAGGCAAGGTAATGGTGATGGTGATGAGAAATGTCGGCCAGTAGCCGAGGTGCAGTCGCTCGATGTAGGTCATCACGAAGTGGTCGTGGATGAGGTATGCCTCCAGGGAGAGTGCCCCCACAAATCGGCAGGCTCCGTTGAACGCCTTGGGCGTGCGTCGGAACACCCGGTTGAGCAGCAGGATCGACGTCACCGTGAGCGGAATGTAGAGCATCCGCTCCAGGAAGATGGGAAACTCGCCATGGCGCACTTGCTCCAGAAATACGCTCGACGCAAAGGCCATGCCAAACATGATCAGTATCATCCAGATGGAGGTGCCGTCCAGCGTCTGCTTCTCCTGCACCGCTTTGCCAGCGTTGAGGCCGATGAAGTAGATGGGCACGCGACTCCAGAAGATTTCCAGGTGGCCCACCGCCTGGTGGATGGGCGTGACATACTGCACGAGGATGCACCACATGATCATCACGATAGGCAGCCATCGGTAAATGGGGTGTCGGATGATGAGGCTCAGATAGGCTGGCGTGAAGAGGTAGAGCATCATCGTGGCGGGGATATACCAGAAGGTCAGTTCGTCGTGGAGCCAGAAGTCCCAGTTGATGGTGATGTCGCCGATGAGGTCTATGAGGCTCGTGCTGTGGCCCCCATGGTGAATGAAGTCGGGGATGTAGAATGCGCATGCCGCCACGAGCCATGCTGGATAGATGCGCACGAGGCGTCGCAGGAGAAAGCGTCCCGCCTGTTGTCCCTTCGTCCATGAGAACCAGAGTCCCACGCCGCTGAGAAACAGAAACATATCCACGCCGATATTGCCGATACGGCGCAGTCCGAAGAAGGCGTCCTCGCGGGGCAGACCCACGTGGAAGAGCACGACAAACAGCATGGCCATGCCCATCAGTTCTCCTCGGTATCGGGAGATATTGGCCAGTTCGATGTCCTTGATTCTCATGCTTCTTGTGGCTTTTTCAGGGTGGGACTGGGTATCTTTTCCATCAGTAGGCCCACGAGCCATGCCAGGCAGAGCGAGGCGATGACATAGAGCAGCAGTCCGGCATAGACGTCGCCATGATGTGAGATGGGTATGAAGATCTTGCGCGTGATGGGGTGGCAGACGAAGAGTGCCGCGCTCAGCGTCCCCGTCCACACCAGTATCCTGCCGACCCCGTCGAGCCATGGCGTCTCGCCGACGAGGCGTACGCAGGCGATGGAGGCCGAGCAGACACAGAGAGGTACGAGGTACCATGTCCAGTAGTTGAAACTCAGTAGGAAGATGAGCACTACGGAGACCATCAGGTTGAGCGTGTCGAAGCGCGCATGGCCCACGCCGTCGCGCCATGAGAGCAGTCCCGTGGCGTAGCGTGCGTAGAGCAGTCCTGCGCCGAAGGGCAGCATTCCCCCGACGAAGTTGTATCGCCAGCGGTTGAGCGCTTCGCTCTCCGGATCACATGCCATCTGGATGACCGTGCAGACGACCATCAGTCCTACCGTGACAGCCCAATGGCGACGGAAGAGCAGCAGCCGATAGACGATGTAGAGCTGCAGCATCAGTCCGAAAAACCAGTAGGGTCCTGGCCAGATGATGCGGTCGGGAGTGGGCAGGAGATTGTTGAACATCCCCATCTGCGCCACGATGTCCATCAAGTGGTAGGTGTGGGATCCGGGCGTGATGGCATCGAGCATCGTGAAGGCCACGAAGCCGACGATCATCATGCGGAAGAGTTTGAGGAAATGGAAGCGTACAAAGGCCGCGGGACTTGCGTCCCTGGGCTGCGGATCGTCATACCGCCGCCGCGTCCGCTCATATTTCATCGTCAGTCCATAGGCGCTCAGAAAGAGGAATACCGGCACGCCATAGTGGCCGAAGAAGGAGATCAGGTGCACGGGGAGCCATGTGTCGGGGCATCCCAGCGCATGGCGTAGTCCCTCCACATTACTGCGGAAGAACTGGTATTCGTTCTCCTTCACCGCCGGGCCGAGCCAATGGCAGTAGTTGTGGAGGAAGATGCCGAGGATCGCCAGGCCCCGTAGCGCATGACATTCGCTTCGGCTCAGCAGTCCTCGGTCGGCTGTGATGGGTGACTTGTTCATTGTTTCTTTCTTCTCGCTTTACTTCTCACTTTTTACTTCTCAGCCGATCATAGTCGGCCTGGTTCTTCAAGATGCGTGGGCGCCGCTCCTGATACTTCGGCGACAGCACATTGTACGCCTCGTGGTAGTCGGGTGCCTTGATGCCGGCCAGGTAGAGCAGCGTGTGGGGTAGCGCGTCGGTCATCAGCCGTCGGTCTTTCGCCGCGCGAATCTCCTGGTAGAGGTCAGGATGCTTGGCTATCATCGACTTCGAGCACCAGATCCAGAACGGCACCTCAAACTCGTTGTGCGCCAAGTCGTAGTCGATGGCTGCGCTATGGTTGCGGCAGATGAAGCCCCGTGATCCCTCGAAACACTCCTCTCCATGGTCGGGGACGTAGATCACGATCGCGTCCTCGTTGGCAAAGCGTCGCACGATCTGATCGACGATGCTGTCGTTGTAGAGCGTGGCGTTGTCATACTCCGACAAGACACGCCGCTGGTAGTGGTTGAGCTCGGGTCGTCGATCCTTGTAGTCATCGGCACGAAACTGTCCCCGTCCCTTCGGGTAGCGCTGGCGGTAGTTGACGTGCTGCCCCATGAGGTGGAAGAGGATGAGGTTGTGGGCCGTGTTGGCCTTCTTCAGGTGCTCGTCATACTCCGAGAGCAATCCCTCGTCGTATGCGAAAGTCTTCGTGTTGCGCGTGTCAAACATCGCCTCCGAGAGCTCCGGGTGGTTCAGGAAGAAACCACCGCTGAAGTCATAGACCGCCTCCTTGGCCTTGGGGAGAAACTGGTTCGTGATGAAACTCGTATGGTAGCCCGCCTTGCGAAACAGTTCGGGGAAGAGCGGATAGTCGCACCACTCCCCCTTCTCTCCGACGACGTGCATCGAGAAGAAGTTCTTGAAGACGAAACTCGTCAGGTTCCACGGAGCCACGACATCGCTGAAGGCCACCAGTTGTCCCGTCTTCTCCCATTCCACCTGCCGTGGCGTCGTGGGCATGAAGTAGCCATACTGCTGCGAGTGGTGTTTGCCAAAGCTCTCGCCGATGATCAGCACGATATTGGGCACGCGGTAGGAACACCCCTCGATGCGCACCCGGTCCTTTGCCTCGATCAGTTTTTCCACCTGCTGCGAGGCCAGTTCGTTGGAGAAGATGCTGAAGGCCAGCCGGTAGATGGGCTGGTAGAACTGTGCGCAGTCGTTGCGCGTCAGCTCATGCTCTATACCTCCGATGTTCGGCTGCGAGAACATGACCACCATCTCGCGCTTGTTGTGCCACGACGTGATGATGCTTCCGACGATCAGTCCCAGCAGGAGGGCCTCCAGCCAGGGGCGCGCCTGTCTCGTCATCCCGGCAGGCAGGATCAGTCCGCCCACCTTCCGCTTCCGTAGGCGGGGCAGGAGCAGGGCTGTGGCAAGCTGTAGGACGGCAATCAGCAGCAACCAGCCCACGGGGGATAGTATCACCGAGGCGTTGATGTAAGTTGAGAGAAACTCGCTTGCCTCGTTGCCGTTGGTCTCCCCGACAAGCAGGAGCATCGTGGGGGTGAGGGCCGATCCAAATTTCCAGAAGCAGAACACGTCGGCGATGGCGACCACATAGGCCGTTGCGCAGACCACGCCCCGCACCCATCTCCGCAGACGCTGGGGCAGCAGGGCCAGCATGGCGCAGACCACATAGAGATCGAGCAGCAGCTCCGGCCACAGGTTGTCATAGAGCTTGGCGTCGGGTTTGTCGGGTAGTTCTACCACGCTGACGACCACGCCGAGCACATACATAAACACGAAGAAACTCGTGTTGCGCCGCAACGGTTCGGCCACGAGGCCGAAGAGGCGGCTGGATAGTCCTTGTCGATGGATCATGGCGCAGCGACGCTTCAAAGGTTGCCCGCCGCGTGTGCCTCCAGGAATCGGTGGAGCGCGCGCCGGATGGATCTCAGGCCAAACTCTTCGGTATGGATGTCGGCCAGGGCGATCCACATCAGTTCTGCCGCATCATCGCCCGCCTTGGTTTCCAGGCCGTCGGCCACGCGGAAGAGGAAGAAGGCGTCCAGCGTCGGCACCTCCGATCCGCCATAGCGATAGACGTTGGGGATGGAGAAGAGATACTGCGGCTCCTCCGTCAGCGTCAGTCCAGTCTCCTCCAGTACCTCGCGCACCATGCCTTCTTCCAGCGTCTCGCCTGCGTCGCAGAAGCCGCCAGGCAGGTCGAGCGTGCCCCGTCCGGGCTCTTCCTTGCGCCGCTCCACGAGCAGCTCGCCGCGTCCGTTGAGGATGAAGGCTGCCGTGGCACTACTGGCGTTGAGGAAATACTCAAACCCACAATTGCGGCAGCGTTTGCTTTTTGCCGTGCTCTCTTCGAAATGCTTGCTGCCACAGACGGGGCAGTAGCGAAATTTGTCTAACATGTACATATTCTCTCTCTTCTTTCCCATCCCCCGCCGTGCCACCCTCGGGGAGTTGTTAAATGGGTGGCGGCCAACCATTAAAATACCTTTAGCCACCGTAGGGGGATGGTTTACAGTTTGCAAATTTACTAAAATCTCTAAACATTTGGATGCTTTCGCCCAATTTTTCATAACTTTGCACGAAGATAAGTGGTTGACGGACAATCACAGCGTGCCTTGTGGTGTCCGCAAGGCGCAGTCTTCGCATAAAAACAATACAACTGAAATGATATTCAAGAAGCTTTTTCTCGCTGCCGGGATGACGATCCTCGCGCTCGGCGCACAGGCCCAGATGGTCTTTGATGCCAATCTTTACAATGGCAAACCTCCTCACAGCAATGGCGACAAGCAGGACACGGCCAAGGTGCGCGTCTTCCTGCCCTCCGACAAGGAGGCCACGGGCCGCGCGGTGGTGATCTTCCCGGGTGGCGGCTATTCCAGCCTTTCCATGGAGAAGGAGGGCTACGACTGGGCAGAGTATTTCCAAAACCAGGGCATCGCTGCCATCGTCCTGAAATATCGCCTGCCCAACGGCCGTCCCGAGGTGCCCGTGGAGGATGCGGAACAGGCGTTGCGCCTCGTACGCCTCAACGCTACGTCGTGGAAGCTCAACCGCAACGACGTGGGTGTGATGGGATTCTCTGCCGGAGGCCACCTTGCTGCCATGGTGGCGACTTCCTCTACTGGCGACGCCAAGCCCGACTTCCAGATTCTTTTCTACCCCGTCATCTCCATGACGGAGGGAGTGGCCCACGAGGGCAGCATGACCGCGCTCCTGGGCAAGCACGCCTCGAAGAAGGAGCAGAAAAAGTATAGTGCCGACCTCCATGTCTCGCGTGTCACGCCCCGCGCCTTCATCGTCCTTTGCGACGACGACGACACGGTGTCGCCCATCAATGGCGTCAACTACTATGTCGAGATGTACAAGAACGACGTCCCCGCCTCGCTCCATGTCTATTCCAGCGGTGGTCATGGCTGGGGTAGCAAGATCGGCTTCCGTTTCCACGAAGAGATGATGATGGATCTCAAGTCCTGGCTGAAGGATTTCTGATCCCCGACACGGGCCATGCGCCTGCTTCCCATCCCGAAGGCATCCCGAGACCATCCCGAAGGGCTGCCCCTACCATCCAGACACATTTTGCTCTCCCTATGATGCATCACAAACTATGGGCCTTGTTGCCCTTGATTCTTTTCAGCCTTTGGGCGAAGGCCGACGACGACAAGACGCGTGGTATCGGTCTGTATCCGGGTCGCCAGCGCGAAGCCTTCATCCCGCAGCGGACGCTCCCTGCCGACTATGCCAACCAGGCGTGGATGCGGCAGGCCTGGGCCTCGTCCTCCATCGACTACAATCTGACGGCCCAGCTTGCCACCGACGGCATTCTCACCCAGGAGGAACCGCCCCGCGTCCGTGTGACGACCAGCGATGGCGAGTTGTCGCTCCGCGACCGTGAGAAGACTTTCGACGGCAATACCGTGACGAGTGTCTATGTCATGAGCGATGACGCTTTTATACAGTACGACTGGACAGGCATGGCGGTGGCGACACGGTCCCTCCGTCTCAACGCCTGGGCGGCCTACCGCGAGCAGCAGGCCGATAGTGGCTATGAGATTGTCGTCGAGGCCTCCCCCGACGGGGCGGCATGGCAGAAGATCGGTGCCTTGCGTGGTGAGGATCTCCCTGGCAAGGCCACGCGCCAGACGGCAGCCTCCGATCCCAACAAGCAGGAGGCTATCGAGCGTCTGCCGTTGCGCCTGATGGATCTGTCGATACCTGTCGCCGAGGGACGCTACGACCACCTGCGCATCCGGTTGAAAATGAAGGGCTGCGCCTACTGGCGTCTCTATGAGTGTGTCTTTACCGACGACGAGCGAGGTATGCTGCCCAGCAACCGCTTCGCCAGTATGTGGATGGCGGAGGGCCGTGGGTCAGGTGCCGATACTCCCTCTGTCCCGCAATGGATTGCCGTCGATTTGGGTCGCCCTGTCGCCTTCGACACGCTGCGCCTCTCTTGGCGCTATCCCGCCATTCAGGGGCGCGTGCAGGCTTCCGACGATGCACAGACCTGGCGTGATGTGGCCTCTTTGTCCTCCGATGAGAATCGCCGTCAGGAGGTGGTGGCCTGTCGGGAGACGGCACGCTACGTCCGTCTGCTGCTCGAACGTCCCGGTTCATCTGGGCTCTATGCCCTCTCCGAACTGGAGGTGTGGGGACGGCCTGCCACGCCTGCTCCGATAGCGACTCCCGAGGGTGTGCCGACCGTCTCGCTCCAGCAAGGCAAGCGCTGTCCGCTGACCAAGGGATGGGAGTTGCGACGCGACGGCTACGACCGCTGGCTGCCCGCTACGGTCCCGGGCACGGTCCTGACGAGTTTTATCCACAATGGGGCTGTACCCGACAATACGGTGGGCGATGCGATGCGGCAGATCTCGGAGAGCTATTTCAACAGCGACTTTTGGTATCGCACCTCCTTCCGGCTGTCTTCTAAACTGAAGAAGGGAGAGCGGGTGTTCCTCCATCTGGATGGCATCAATTGGAAAGCCGACCTCCTCGTCAATGGCCAACCTGTGGGGCGCATAGAGGGTGCCTTCCGCCGGGGGCGTTTCGACCTCACCCCCTATCTCACGCGGGGCGACAATACCCTGGAGGTATGCGTGCACAAGAACGCCCATATCGGGGCGGTGAAGGTGAAAAATAGCGAATCGACTGATATCAACGGAGGTGTCTTGGGACTCGACAACCCGACTTTCCACGCCACGATAGGCTGGGACTGGATCACCTCCACGCCAGGTCGCGAGGTGGGTATCTGGGACGACGTCTGGCTCTCGCTGGAGGGCGATGTCCATGTCAGCGACCCGTATGTGACGACGCGCCTTGAACCTTCCGACACGCTGGCCTCGATGACGCCCGTCGTGCGTGTCACCAACAATACTTCTCGTGCCGTCACAACGACGGTGAGCGGATGGATCGGATCGATCCGCTTTGAGCAGCCCGTTAGGCTTGCCCCGCAGGAGAGCCGCGACGTGGCCTTCAGTCCCGACGACTTCCCCCAGCTCCGTCGTCAGCCGATGCGTCTCTGGTGGCCCAATGGCTATGGTGAACCGTATCTCTATGATGCGGGATTCTCTGCCGCAGGCGACGAGGTGCGCTACAAGGCGGGCATCCGCGAGGTGGCCTACGAGGATATGGACACGGCCCTGAAGATCTTTGTCAACCACCAACGCATCATGGTGATGGGAGGCAACTGGGGCTTCTCGGAGACCAATCTCAACTATCGGGCGCGTGAGTTCGACGCTGCTGTCCGCTACCATCGCGACATGAATATGACGATGATACGCAACTGGGTGGGACAGACGGGATCTGAGGCCTTCTTCGAGGCCTGCGACCGCTATGGACTGATGGTCTGGCAGGACTTCTGGCTCGCCAATCCGTGGGACGGCCCCGACCCTGCCGACAATGAGATGTTCATGGACAACGCCCGCGACTTCATCTCTCGCATCCGCCGCCATCCTTCTCTGGCTCTCTACTGTGGTCGCAACGAGGGCTACCCGCCCGAGGTCCTCGACCAAGGACTGCGCCAGAGTGTGGCTGCGCTCCACCCGCAACTGGGTTATATCTCCAGTTCTGCCGACGACGGCGTCTCGGGTCATGGTCCCTATACGCTCATGCCCGTCAGCTATTATTTCTCCCATACCTCCTCCAAGCTCCACTCGGAGCAGGGTGTGCCCTGTGTGCCCAATCCCGAGAGCCTGCGACGGATGCTGCCGTCCGGACAACTGTGGCCACAGGGAGACGCGTGGGGTCAGCACGACTTCACGATGCTGGGCGCTCAGCGTGGTGCCGCCTTCAATGAGAAGATGGAGCGCAGTCTGGGTCGTCCCACCTCGATGGAGCAGTATTCGGCTTGGGCCCAATGGCTCAATTATGATGGTCATCGCGCCATGTTCGAGGCCGCTACCTCGCAGCAGGGCATGGGCCTTCTCATGTGGATGAGCCACCCGACGTGGCCCTCGATGGTGTGGCAGACCTACGACTACTATTTCGACCCTACGGCGGGCTATTTCGGTGTGAAGAAGGCTTGTGAGCCGCTCCATGTCCTCTACAATCCCGTCGCCCAGCGTGTCGAGGTGGTCAACCATTGTGGCAAGGACGCCCCCGCGCTGGAGGTCTCCTACTCCTTGTACGACCAGACGGGTCGTATCGTCCGATCCGATAGTCAGTCGTTGGCGGTGGCTTCCGCCAGTCGGGCAGACGTCTTCCCTGTCGTCCTCCCGCAGCGTACCGACAGTTTGACGACACCGCCCGAGGTCTTCTTCCTGCGCCTCTCGCTGCGTCAGGGCGATGAGATCGTCTCGCGCAACGACTATGTGCTCTCGCAGGAGGAGGGCTGCTTCCAGGCTTTGCGCTCGCTTCCTCCAGCGCGCGTTGCCGTCACGCCGTCTTTGCATCGCGAGGGAAACGAATGGAGGGGCACGGTCAAGGTCACCAACCTGGCAGACACGCCGGCCCTGATGTTGCGCCTGAACCTCAAGGATGGCGATGGCGACCAGGTCCTCCCCGTGGTCTATGGCGACAACTATTTCCACCTCATGCCTCATGAGGAGCGGGTCGTCACCATCTCCTTTGCCGACGAGGACGTGAGAGCGGGGAGGCCGACCGTCGAGGTCACCTCCTTGCTATAGTATCGACAACATAGCTTGTGCTTTTTATATTGTAAATCATGAAGGGACTTCCATATATCGTGTTTAGCTTTCTCATGCTCTGTGCCTTGTGCTCGGGCATGAATAGCTATCGCAATACAGAGAACAGGATTGCGCAGGATGTCAACCAGGCTTTGGAGCAGGCCCTTGTGAAAATGCCCAACCAGGTGATCACTACCGACACCATCCGCTGCTACCGTAGTTACCTCACCATTGCCGAGTTGAAGGACACGGCAGGCATCGCCCTGCGTACCGTGCGCAGGAACGGACGCTTGGAGACGCGGCTGGTGGCGGAAGCCAACTGCAGTTTTGCTTCGATATTCATGATGTCCGACCAAAGGGGGTCGGCGTCGCTCTTCATGGTTGGCGTGTTGTGGCTCTTGGGTAGCTGGTGGTACACGAGGAGAAACAAACCGGCGCTGGTCGTCCCGGGTTTGTCCTATGGGGGACTTGTGTATCATGACGACCATTTCATGACGCTTTCGGGCGATCAGATTCATCTCACGCCCATGCAGCACGCCCTACTCGAAATGTTTATGACCTCAGATACGCATACCCTGTCGAAGCAGGAGATTTGCAATCGACTATGGCCCAAGAAACCGGATGCCAGCGACACGCTCTACACGCTCATTCGACGCATCAAACCGATCATAGAGGCCCATAGCTCGCTCAAGATAGAGTCGGATAGGGGAAAGAGCTATAGTCTGAAACACAGGTAGTTAGGTTTCTGTCACTCGATTGCCAGGGAAATGTCAGACAAATAAATTGGCCTTCTCGGGATAGGATTGTAATTTTGTGCCATCATTCAAAACTGGTACAAAATGAAACGATTGATTTCCCTTTCCCTGTTCCTGTCCTCTGCCCTCTGTAGTCATGCGCAGGATGTGAACAAAACCCTCACGCTCGACGAGGTGACAGTCCAAGCGGCCAAGGTGGTCAACAAGGCTGACGGCTTGCTCATCTATCCTACCAACGCACAGAAGCAGGGTTCCAACAATGGCTTCAGCATCCTCGAGAAGCTCTCGCTTGCCAACCTTCGCATTGACCATGTCAACCATGCCGTCACGGCTATTGACAACAGGGGCGAGGTTCAACTGAGAGTCAATGGGGTCGTGGTGGGCAAGCAGGAGATGCTGGCGCTCGATCCGAAGGACGTCGTGAAGATCGACTTCATCAACAATCCGGGAGTCCGTTATGGCGAGGGTATAGCCTATGTTGTCGATATAGTTACGCGCAGAAGTGAGAGTGGCTATACGGTCGGCACAGACCTGACCGCGTCGCTTACCACCTTGCAGGGTGATGGCATGGTGTACGGCAAGTGGAACCGTGGCAAGAGTGAATGGTCGCTTTCGTATGGTATGAGTGGATATCGGACCCGGGGCGGCAAGAGCATGCAGTTGGCGAGATATACCTTGGCCGATGGCAGTCTCTATACTATCGAGCGAAACGATGTGGAGACGCTGCGCAAGATGATGGGGCAGGACGCCAAACTCACCTACAACTGGACCGACTCTACCGCCACCGTCTTTCAGGCTTCTTTGGCCGGATCGCTCAGCAATGCCCCGGACAACTATCGCATCAAGGATATCATGGATGGCACACGCCACTATAGGGCTACGAGTCGGGATGACGACAAGAGTCATTCGCCAGTATTGGACCTTTATTTCTTCCGCCAGATCTCCCCGCGCCAGTCGCTTACCGCCAATGCTGTAGGCACCTATATCTCCACGCAGACCAGCAGTTTCTATGACGAGGGGTCTCCCTACCAGTATGATGTGGATGGCAAAACGGCTTCCCTGCTCACGGAGGTCATCTATGAGAACCTGCTGAGGCCTTTCACGGTCTCGACGGGCCTGAACTATAGTGCAAAACACACCAAGAACGACTACCTGGGCGACGCCTCCTCTTTGACGCGGACGAACAACAACCGCCTGTATGCCTTTGCCGAAATCAAGGGTATGCTTGGCCAACTGCGCTACGCGCTGGGGTCGGGAGCAAGCTATATCCATTACACCCAGAATGACCATCGGTTCCACTTCTGGACTTTCCGTCCCAAGGTGTCGCTGGCGTACAACATCACCCATGGCTTGCAGTTGAGCTACACCTATCAGCAACAGGACAGAGTGTCTCGCATAGCGATGACAAGCGACGCCATGGTTCGCACCAATAGCATGGAGTGGACAGTGGGCAATCCCGACCTGAAACCTTCGCGCGACAGGGAGCACCGACTACAGTTGTCGTACAACACGAATCGCTTGCAGACTTTCATAGATACTTATTTCAAGCAATGCATCAAACCCAACATGGCCCACTACCATCGAACCGACGACAATCAATTCGTCTATACGCAGATCAACCAAAAGGAGATAGATGCGTTGCACATGATGGCTTACGCAGGCTATTGGCTCGTGCCCGAGAAACTCCAGGTTGCCGCCAATGGCGGACTGTTCAGATGCTTCAATTACGGTCAAGACTATACGCATCTCTACACCTCGTGGTTCTATGTGGGCAGCATCACGGCCTATCTCGGCCCCTTCACCCTACAGGGCTATATCGACAATGGCAACCGATTCTTCGAGGGCGAATCGAAGGGATACAATGGTTCCTACTCCGTGCTGACGGCATCCTACACATGGCGCGACTGGCAATTCTCATTGTCTTGGGCCAACCTCTTCGATAGCCACTACAAAGCGTATGAGAACGAGCTCCTCAACCGCGACCTCTACAAGCACACCATCGGCTATTCCAACGGCAATGGCAACCAAGTCTCGATCAACATCTCGTGGCGCCTCAGCCGTGGCAGCAAGCACAAGTCCGCCGAAAAGCGCATCAACCTCCGCGATACGGACAATGGCATCATCAGATAAAACCAAATAAAAATATGAAAGAAAAGAGGCCAGGAGCAAAAACTCCTGGCCTCTTTTTAAGAATCTACAAAGACGAAAACGTGTTACTTCACGACCACCGTCTTGTCATTGATGACGTAGATGCCTTTCTTCAACTGCTTCAGCGAAGTGAGGTTGCGGCCCACCAACTTGCCATCGACCGTATAAGCGTCGAACGGTTTTCCGTCCTCCACGGCGAGAGAGCTGATGGCCGTAGTGACACGCTGCGAGAATGCGGGAGCAGACTCGCCCTCGGCATAGAGTGCCGTGACGGCATAGGTGTGTGTGCCATCGGGCACCTTGCTATCCGTAAAGGTCGTCTGGGTCGGCTCCAAAGTAGCTACCAGTGTTTGGTCACGATAGACGTTGTAGCCTTTCAGAACTCCGCTACCACCTACATAGCATACATCGTCGACCATGAACACGAAGGAATGTTTGGAGTCGGTGCAATGGCGGATGGCGAAATGCGTAGCGCCTGCGGGGAGACTGGCGGTGATCTGCTGCCACTCACCACCAGAGACGGTGTAGGTGTCACCCAGCTTGACAAACTCGGTTGTGTCGTTGCCTGCCACGGAGTAAAGAAGCTCAAACTTCTCCACGTTGTCAGAATCGCCTGCCTTGACGTTGTTCACCCAGAACGAAATGGTCTGTGCCTCTCCCGAGAGGGTAGGACTGACAAGCCAATCGTTGCTGTCATAGAATTCCACGCTTCCGGCTTCCTCCGTATAATTGTAGAACGAAGCCAGATACTTCTTGCCCGAATGCGGCTTCAGCGATGGGTTCTTGTCTGTCAACTCCCACGACCAGTCTCTTGGGTCGAAGACCATAAAGCCAAACTTCTCGCCCTGGTGGGGATAGGGAACGGAAGAGTAGATTTGGCCTGCGCCGCCCTTAGGCTCGCCATAGACGCTATTCCAGAAACCGAAGTCATCGACGCTCCATGAAGTATAGCTCTCCATATCGTCAGTGACGGAGGCCGACTCGTCATTGGGCTGCGCCCATGCAACATTCACCTGTCCCGTGCCAGCACCGACAGCCTCGGCCGACACATTCTCGGGTTTGGCCTGGTCGGGCGTAAGGATCTTGACGACGGCGCTGACCTCGTTGTCATCCGTGTAGTCATCGTCGTCAAATTCTGCCACAGCCTTCAGCTCAACCGTCTCGCCCTCATCAAAGAGGCTGGGTGTGTAGTCGAAGGTGAACGTACGGCTTTGCAGCGGATTCAGCACATCCTCCACCGTTTCCGCATCTACTTCCTCACCATTTGCATACAAAGCAGCCGTGTAGCGGTTTGCAGGTTTATCACCCTTGTTGGTCACCTTGATGCTCACCTTGCTCGTCTTGTTCTTGCGAAGTTGACCCGGAGTGATGATCTCGGCCTTGAGGTCATTGACGAAAATGTTCTCCACTACGATGTCGTCCAGGTACAGCGAGTAGGCCTTGACACCGATTTCGCCTCTGAAGCGCACGATGACGTACGGCAGGGAGGCATACTCCTTGAGCGATACCGACTCTCTGCGCCACTCGTTGTCGTCGTCCTGAGTGAGCGTCTTGTAGTCAAATGTATAGAGACTGTCCACCGTGCCGTCCGGCTTCTGAACCTCCACGGTCAGTTTCATGTCTGAGCGCGTGTCGGCATAGTGGCTGAAGTAGAGTTTCGGGTTGGCTACGCCGCCCAGAGCGATCTTTCCACTGTTGATCCAAGCAGTTTCCTGCGGTGCTGCAGTGTTGAGGGCGAAGCATCCGCCGTCACCGTCGGAAGCGTTCTCATTGGAGAGGGTGAAGGCAGAGTTGCCCGTTCGGTCGCCCCACCAGAAGTTGGAGACGGCACATTGGGCAAGGCTCTCGCGGAACGGCAGCGTGTAAGCCTGGCCAACGATCAGCGGGTCAGAACCCACGATGAGGCTATTGCCAGCAGAATTGGAAGCGGAAAGGCCAAACTGGATCGCCTTCTGCTCGCCAGCGTTGGTGTCGTAGTCGATGTCGTAACTCGTGCCCTGGACGCTGTCTCTCAGTTCGGCAACCATGTCGTTGTTGCTTTGGTCCACGTCGTAAATCCGATACCAGACCTTGTCAGTGTTCACGTAGCCGCCGTTGGCACCAGTATTGCCCACGGCCTTCCATGCCATGTGGATGCTGTTGCTCTGGTCTGTCAGTTTCGGACGCTTCGGATACTTCGGCGTGTCAACGCCGACATAGACCTGGGCGTGGGCGGGACGTCCCTCGCCCTCGGCAGTATAGACCTTCACCACGTAGTTGTTGAAGCCGTTGACGGGCTGGTCGTCGGTGAATGTCAGTACGCTGGCTGTGTCAGGCGCCTCGTAGGTCTGAAGCAGTTTGCCGTTGCGCAACACCTCCACCTTGGTCAGTTTGTTGCCCAAGGTGTCGCCACCCAGGGTCAGACTTGGTGTCTTGAAGCTGCCATCTACTCGCAATTCGCCCTTCTCGGCGGGGACAAGGCTCAACTGCTGCACAGAGTCGGCCAGGGTGAGGGAGAGGCCTTCGTACACCTCGACGTTCTTCAGATAGAGGCGGAACTCGTCGGCAGGACTAATGGCGTGGAAGCCCACATAGACCTTCTGGTCGGTGTCGGCTGCTATCTCGCGTGTAAACTTCGTGTAGTTGGGCGACATGATATCCGTAGAGTCCAAGAGCTGATGGGTCATGCCTGCTACTGTAGGCTGGTTGCCATACTTCACCTCGATGCGCTCGTGGTAGGTATAGCCGTAGCCACAGGTCTCGAACGAAACGGAGTAGAGCTTGCCGCCCTTCAGTTGGATGGCTGGTGTGATGAGCCAGTCATCACCATCGTTGACGCGGCTATACTTATATGAGGCGGCACCCTCTTTCTCGTTAAACTCCCATGTCGATCCATCCTCGTTGTTGTCGATGATGGTGTAGAGTTCGAGGGCACCTTCGTTGTCGAGCGGCTCGCTGTAGGGAGGCACGATGGCAGCACCAAACACACTCTTGTTGGAGATGCCAGCCACGCCCGTCTGCGTGTCGTTGACGGCGGCTACTCCGTAGCTATATGTCTGTAGCGGCTCTTCGGCAGAGAAGGTCTCGGTGAACTCGGTAGCCGCAAGTCCCGTTGCCACCGTCGTGGAGTCGGGATAGCGTACCACATTGTAGGTGATGTTGCCGATATAGCCGCCGTTGATGCCCGTCGTGACAGGGCTCCACGTCAGTTTGGCCACGCCTGTCTCAGGGTCGATGGCGAGGTTGACGTCCTTGACCTGTGTAGGCTCATCGTTGCCCACATAGACTTTGACCTTGTTCTCGGGACTTGATCCAACTTCGTTGGCTGTCGTGACGCGGAAGGTGGTCACGCCCTCTGGCACAGTCACCGTCTCGCGTACAAATGCGCCGGGATAGGTTTTGCCTGTAGCCAGCGTATCATTGCCTACCATGACATAGTAGGAAAGCTGACCGCTGAGCGTGCCTCCAGCATAGGTGGCTGTTGGAGCTGTGAACGCCACCTTACCTACAAGCGAGTTGTCCGTGAAGGATGCATTTAGGTTTTCGACCGCTGCAGGGGCACCGTCTTCTGCAGGAGCGGGAGGCACATAGAGGCCATAGACCGTCTCCTGTCCCGGGAAGTCGGCCAGCTTCGTAGCCGCACCCGTCTGCAGATCAACCGTGTAGAGGGCAGCGTTCTTTTGGGCGTCCTTACAAGCCCAGTAGAAAATGCCCGTCTTCGTGTCGATCTCGCCACTTTGGCCGTAGTGGCCGCCGTCGCTCAGCAGAAGCTCCACGCCAGTGCTGCCGATCAGGGTTTCCTCGCAGGTGCTCTGGTCGATGCGATAAAGGTTGCCATCGGTTGCCACACCATAGATCACGTCGTCCTTGGTCACGCCCAATGCGACGTAGGGGTGCTCCAGAGCGCCGAAATCCTTGCGTGTCATGGTGGTGTAATCGACTGTTCCAAGAACAAAGCCCGTCGCGTCGCTGTTGTAGAACACGCCGTACGTCTTGCCCGTTGCAGGATTGGTGGCTGTCTCGAGAGCAACAAAGGTCACGTCCTCGGTCGAAGTGCTACCCATCTGGACGAAGGTCTCGGGGTCGTAGGTGTTGATGTAGATGAAGAAGTAACTTCCATAGGTGGCATAGCGCACCACGTAGAGGATCCCATCCTGGAAGACTGCTCCACCATTTCCCTCCATGTAGAAGCTGCCGTTCGTACCCAGCATCTGCATCTGCAATGGGTTTACACTGGAGTCGAAAGTGTAGAATCCTCTGTAGTCGTAGGATTCCCACGCATTGCTGTAAGTAACATTTCCCCAAAGCTCACGCCCTGCTGCGGCACGCATGATGTCGCCCACTTGGTTGGGGGCGGCGTGCTGAGCCTTGCGCTCCGTGAATGTACGCTCCGCATAGGGAATGCTTGGCTTCGTTGGTTCGTCTTGTCGCACCAAACGCAACATCGGATAACGCAACAAGGCGTTTGCATCCTCACTTTTTGGCTTTACAGGTGAGAAGCGGGACAGGGTCATGCCAACGCTTTCTTTCTCGTTGAGCTCGACTCGGTCGCTTACACTCTGCGCCATTGCGCCACTTGACCCTAACAAAAAGGCCAGGCTGCAAACAAAAATCTTTTTCATAGACGCTAAATTAAAAAATTAAATCGCTGCAAAGGTACACAGATTGTTTCTTGTCGCAAAATATTTGTGAGCGATTTTAAATGGGGGGGGTAAATTCCTGTCGTATTGTTAGAAAACCCTTCAAAAGGCATTCGTCGCACACCGCCAACACCGTGTTTTTGACCTTAGGATGCTGAAAACGGAGGATATCCACCCACCCAAAACGGGGATATCCGTTCACTTTTC